>WBZL01001520.1_pt1 | contig 24257 bp, 24 predicted proteins | sample 5204291 | NCBI WGS metagenome assembly WBZL01 (sample SAMN12344345, study PRJNA552823) | activated sludge metagenome | biome: Activated sludge suspended growth; feature: Nitrification reactor; material: Wastewater; isolation source: activated sludge from nitrification reactor of wastewater...
GCGGGCCGGGGTGGTGCTGACCGGCGGCTCCGCGACCATGCCCGGCATGATCGAACTGGGCGAGGAAATGTTCCACAACACGGTCAAGCTGGGCATGCCGCGCTACGAGGGCAGCCTGCGCGACATTGTGCGCAATCCGCGTTATTCCACGGCCATGGGCTTGCTGCTCGAGGGCGTGGCGCAGAAGAAGCGGGGCCTGAAGGCACAGGGTCCCATGACGTTCCGGCAGATCCTGGCCCGTATGCGGGCCTGGTTCGGCAAGAATTTTTAGTTGGCAACCGTAACAACAAGGAGGCGAGCATGTTTGAAATCATCGACAAGGAGCCCAACGGCACCGTCATCAAGGTCATCGGCGTCGGCGGCGCCGGTGGCAACGCGGTCGAGCACATGATCCGCGAAGGTGTCCAGGGCGTGGAATTCATCTGTTGCAACACGGATTCGCAGTCCCTCAATCTGTCGACGGCCGACGTCAAGCTGCAACTGGGGCCGGGGCAGGGCGCGGGTGGCAAGCCGGAAAAGGCGCGCGATCTGGCGTTGAAGGAGCGGGCGCGCATCGCCGAGGCGCTCGATGGTGCCCACATGGTGTTCATCACCGCCGGCATGGGCGGCGGCACCGGAACCGGCGCCGCGCCGGTGGTGGCCGAAGTGGCGCGCGAGAAGGACATCCTGACCGTGGCGGTGGTGACCAAGCCCTTCGAGTTCGAGGGCAAGCGCATGCGCCTGGCCGAGGAAGGGCTCGGCGAATTGCAGCAGTACTGCGACGCGCTGATCGTCATTCTCAACGAGCGTCTGATGGAGGTGCTCGGCGACGACGTCAGCATGACCGAGGCGTTCAAGGCCGCCGACAATGTGCTGCGCAACGCCGTGGGCGGCATCGCCGAGATCATCAACGTGCCGGGCCTGGTCAACGTCGACTTCGAGGACGTGCGCACCGTCATGGGCGAGATGGGCAAGGCGATGATGGGTTCGGCCAGCGCCGCCGGCGTGGACCGCGCCCGGTTGGCCGCCGAGGCCGCCGTGGCCAGCCCGCTGCTCGAAGGCGTCGAACTGTCCGGTGCGCGCGGCGTGCTGGTCAACATCACGGCCAGCAGGCAGTTGGGCATGCGCGAGGTCAAGGACGTCATGAGCACCATCAAGGCCTATACGCACGACGAAGCGACGGTGATCTTCGGCACCGTCTTCGACGACGGCATGGAGGACCAGCTGCGCGTCACCGTGGTGGCCACCGGTCTGGGCGGCAAGGTTGCCAAACCCAAGCTGGAACGGGTCGAGACCTACGGCCTGCGTACCGGCACCGACGACCGCATCTACGGTGAGCCCGTGGCGGCGCCGGTCTTCGACGGGGGGGCCGCGCTGGGCGACGTATTCCATCCGAACCGCACCCGTAATGCCGCCGTCAAGGCCATGGTGGATAGCGGCATGGACCGCTACGACATTCCGGCCTTCCTGATCAAGCAGGCGGACTAAATGGCGGCACCGCCGCTCCGGGAGATCGCCTCCTTCCGGAGCGGCGTGCTTGCCGCGTTTCGTGGCGTTATGTTTTCGTCTAAAATTGTGCCTCGCAGCATCCCGTCCCATTCATCGACACCGACCATGCTCAAGCAGCGCACCCTGAAGGCGATCGTCCGCGCCACCGGCGTCGGCCTGCATTCCGGCGTCAAGGTAACGCTGGCGTTGCGGCCGGCCGCGCCCGACACGGGCATCGTCTTTCGGCGCGTCGATCTCGATCCGCCGGTCGAACTGAAAGCCGATCCCTACAGCGTCGGCGATACCCGCATGGCTTCCTGTCTGGAGCAGGATGGCGTCAAGCTGGGCACGGTCGAGCATCTGATGTCCGCGCTGGCCGGGCTGGGTATCGACAATCTCTACGTCGATGTCGATGCCGCCGAACTGCCCATCATGGATGGTTCCGCCGGACCTTTCGTCTTTTTGCTCAAGTCGGCCGGCATCGAGGAGCAGGCCGCCGCCAAGAAATTCATTCGCATCCGCAAGATGGTCGAGGTGCGCGACGGCGACAAGTGGGCGCGGCTGGAACCCTACGATGGCTTTCGGCTCGCTTTTTCCATCCTGTTCAATCACCCTGCCGTCGATCAGTCCGGCACCCGGGTGGAGATGGATTTCGCCGACGAGTCCTATATCCGCGACATCGCCCGGGCGCGCACCTTCGGCTTCACCCAGGATGTCGAGGCGCTGCGTTCGCAGGGCCTGGCCCTGGGCGGCAGCCTGGACAACGCCATCGTGATGGATGAGTACCGGGTGCTCAACGCCGAAGGCTTGCGCCTGCCCGACGAGTTCGTGCGCCACAAGGTGCTGGACGCCATCGGTGACCTGTATCTGGCCGGCCATCCGCTGCTCGGCGCATTTTCCGCCCACAAGTCCGGCCACGCGCTGAACAACCAGTTGCTGCGGGCGGTGCTGGCCGACGCCGCGGCGTGGGAACTGGTGTCCTTCAATCGCATCGACGAGGCGCCGGGGGCGGTGCTCCGCCTTTATCCGCAACTCGCCTGATGCTGCTGTTGCGCATCGTCGGTGTGCTCGTCGCCATCACCATCGGCGCGGGAATCCTTGCCTACCTCTTTTCCGGCGACAAGCGCTACCTGCGGCTTTCCGGGCGCGTCGCCAAGTACGCGCTGATCTTCGTCCTGGTCGTGTTGGCGTTGATGTTTCTGGAGCGCGTCATCGTCCTCTAGTCAGGACCGATCGACCAGCCGCGCCAGTGCCGCCTTCAGAACCGAGTCCTCCGGTAGGCCGTCCGCCAGCGATGTAAGTGCCTGCTTCTGTTGATCGCCAATTCCAGAGGCGATTCTTTTTGGCGGCTGGACGCGATTGTCGGTGCCGGGTTGCACCCGGATATCGATTCCGGTAACCTCCGTCGCCTCTGAACGAAACAAAGCCGCCAGGCGGGGTTCCATTTGCCTCAGTTTGGCGGCGACCGCGCCGTTCGCGGCGTAAATGACGATTCTCCCCAACTTATAGTTGGCAACCCGCGACTGACGCGCAAGCGGAGTGGCGGATTCGAAAGCACGCTGCAAGCCCAACAGGCGCCGCGCGTGGCCGGAAAGCCGGGCAAGCTCGGCGTCGGCCAAGAGGCAGTCCTCCACGCTACGGGCAAAACGTAGTGCGGGTCGCTTGGGTCGCATGTCGGCACTGACTAGAAGGAGTAGGGACGTGCATATTATTCTCGTCTCGGATCGACTGACAACGGCGAAGACCATTGTCCTGACTTGGCGGCACCTGGCGATGGCCATGGTCACGCTGGTGGCCACCGTGATTGGGCTGTCTTCGCTGTTTTCCTATGTCACCGTCAGGCACGCGGCCGACATTCGCCTGCCGTTCGTCCGCGATCTCCTGCAGGAGGCGAACGCCGAGGAAAATCGGGTCAGCCACCAATTCGTCCGCGAGAACCTGAACGCCATGGCGGTCAGGCTGGGGGAAATGCAGGCGCAGTTGATGCGCCTCGATTCCATGGGCGAGCGCCTCGCCGGCTTGGTCGGCGTCAAGCCGCATGAGCTCGGCGTGCCGGCCACCGGCAAGGATGGGCGCGGCGGCCCGCTGCTTCGCGCCACGCCGCTCTCGGCCGACGACTTGAGCAAGGCGGTCGAGAAACTATCCCATCAATTGGAGGCCAAGGCCGATGTGCTGTCGCTGCTGGAGAACCAGTTGCTCGACGAACGCATCCGGCAGAACCAGTTGCCCACGTCGCTGCCGCTCGAGTCCGGCTGGAATGCGTCCAGCTTCGGCTGGCGTCTGGATCCGATTACCGGCGAGAGTGCAATGCACGAGGGTGTCGACTTCCCCGCTGATGTCGGCACGCCGGTCAGGGCCGCCGCGGCGGGTATCGTCATCAATGTCGAAAGGCACCCGGCCTACGGCAACGTGGTCGATATTGACCATGGCAACGATCTCGTGACGCGTTATGCCCACAATTCCAAGATTCTGGTCCAGCCGGGCGCCCTGGTGAAGCGTGGCCAGATCATTTCCGAAGTGGGCAATACCGGGCGAAGTACCGGACCGCATCTGCACTTCGAGGTGCGGGTCAAGGGCGCGCCGCAAAATCCCAATCGCTTCCTGCAGGTCGCCCAGGCCAGCGGCGGCAAGCTCGCCCACCGGCACTGATCGCCGCACCGGTCGTCATGCGGGGCGGAGGACAGCGCCACCCCGCATGCTAAAATAGCCGCTTTGCCCATTTAAGGCGGCCAGCCCATGATTTCCGGCCTTCTCAAGAAGATTTTCGGCAGCCGTAACGATCGGCTGATCAAGCAGTATTCCCAGGCCGTCGGCCGCATCAATGCCTTCGAGCCGGCGCTGCAGGCGCTCACCGACGAGCAGCTGCGCACCAAGACCGACGAATTCAAGGCACGTCTGGCCAAGGGCGAAACCCTGGACGATCTGTTGCCGGAAGCCTTCGCGGTGGTCCGCGAAGCCGGCAAGCGCGTGCTGGGCATGCGCCACTTCGACGTGCAGATGATCGGCGGCATGGTCTTGCACAACAACAAGATCGCCGAAATGCGCACCGGCGAGGGCAAGACCCTGGTGGCGACGCTGCCCGCCTACCTGAACGCGCTGACCGGCAAGGGCGTGCATATCATCACGGTCAACGACTATCTGGCCAGCCGCGACGCGGCTTGGATGGGGCGGCTGCACCGCTTCCTCGGCCTCACCGTCGGCGTCAATCTCTCGCAGATGCCGCATGACCAGAAGCAGGCAGCCTACGGGGCCGACATCACCTACGGCACCAACAACGAGTTCGGCTTCGACTACCTGCGCGACAACATGGTCTACACGCCCGGTGAACGGGTACAGCGCGGGCTCAACTACGCCATCGTCGACGAGGTCGATTCGATCCTGATCGACGAGGCGCGCACGCCGCTGATCATTTCCGGTCAGGCCGAGGACCACACCGATCTCTACGTGAAGATGAACGCCTTGCCGCCGTTGCTGACCAAGGGCGAAGCGGCCAAAAGCCAGGAAGAGCAGGACACTGGCGACTACACCGTAGACCTCAAGTCGCACCAGGTGCTATTGACCGAGGAGGGCCACGAGAAGGCCGAGCGCATCCTCACCCAGCTGGGCCTGCTGCCGGAGGGAGCCAGCCTGTACGAGCCGGCCAACATCCTGCTGGTGCACCATCTGTACGCGGCGCTGCGCGCCCACAACCTGTTCCACCGCGACCAGCAGTACGTCGTGCAAGAAGGCGAGGTGGTCATCGTCGACGAGTTCACTGGTCGCCTGATGGCCGGCCGCCGCTGGTCCGATGGCCTGCACCAGGCGGTGGAAGCCAAGGAAGGCGTCGCCATCCAGTCGGAAAACCAGACGCTGGCCTCGATCACCTTCCAGAACTATTTCCGCATGTACGGCAAGCTGGCCGGCATGACCGGCACCGCCGACACGGAAGCCTACGAGTTCCACCAGATCTACGGCCTGGAGACAGTGGTCATCCCCACCAACAAGCCGATGATCCGCAAAGACGAGAACGACCAGATCTTTCGCACCGCCAACGAGAAGTACCAGGCGATCCTCGCCGACATCAAGGACTGCCACAGTCGCGGCCAGCCGGTGCTGGTGGGCACCACCTCCATCGAGAATTCGGAACTGCTGTCGGGTCTGCTCGACAAGGACAAGCTGCCGCATCAGGTCCTGAACGCCAAGCAGCACGCCAAGGAGGCGGAGATCGTCGTCCAGGCCGGCCGACCGGGTGTCATCACCATCGCCACGAACATGGCCGGCCGCGGCACCGATATCGTGCTGGGGGGCAGCATCGAGAAACAACTGGCCGCCATTCGCGACGACGAAAGCCTCTCCGCCGAGGAGAAGGAACGGCGTCTGACGCCCCTGAAGGCCGACTGGCAGCAGTTGCATGATCAGGTGCTGGCGGCCGGCGGCCTGCACATCATCGGCTCCGAGCGCCACGAGTCGCGCCGCATCGACAACCAGTTGCGCGGCCGGTCCGGTCGCCAGGGCGATCCCGGCTCCAGCCGCTTCTACCTGTCGGCGGAAGACCCGTTGATGAAGATCTTCGGCGGCGACCGGTTGAAGGCGATCATGAGCTCCAAGCTGGTCGCCCTGCCGGAGGGCGAGCCGATCGAGCACCCGCTGGTGACCCGCCAGCTGGAGTCCGCCCAGCGCAAGGTCGAGCAGCGCAACTTCGACATCCGCAAGCAGCTGCTCGAATACGACGACGTCGCCAACGACCAGCGCAAGGTCATCTACCAGCAGCGCAACGACCTGCTCGACACCGAGGACATCACCGAAACCATTACCGCCATGCGCCAGGGTCTGGTGCATGACACCTTCCGTCTTTATGTGCCGGCGGAAAGCGTCGAGGAACAGTGGGACGTGGCCGGCCTGGAAGCGGCCTTGGCCGCCGAACTGCAGCTCAAGCTGCCGGTGGCCGAGTGGCTGAAGGCCGAGACCAACCTGACCGACGACGACATTCTCAAGCGCATCATCGCCGCCGCCGACGAGGGCTACGACGCCAAGAAGGCGATGGTGCATCTGCCGGCCTGGCTGGGCTTCGAGCGCAACGTCATGCTGCAGAACCTCGACACCCACTGGCGCGAACATCTGGCCGCGCTGGATCATCTGCGCCAGGGCATTCATCTGCGCGGCTATGCCCAGAAGAACCCCAAGCAGGAGTACAAGCGCGAGGCGTTCGAACTGTTCGAGGGCCTGCTGCAGGTGGTGCGCACCGAGGTGACCAAGTTGCTCCTGACCGTCCAGGTCCGTTCCGAGGAGCAAATCGAAGAAGCGGAGCAGCATCACCCGCAGGTCGAAAACGTCCAGTACCACCACGCCGACTACGACGAGGCGTTGGGCACCTCCGACGCCGCCGCCAAGCCCCAACAGCCGGTGGAACGGGCGCTGCCCAAGGTCGGCCGCAACGATCCCTGCCCGTGCGGCTCCGGCAAGAAATACAAGCACTGCCACGGAAAACTGAATTGAGTGAACCGCGCACCATCGCCGAGGACGGCGACGGTGTGGTCATCCTCGACCAGACCCGGCTGCCGGGAGAAGTCGTCCACGTTCGCCTGACCAATCTCGATCAGGCCGCCCAGGCCATTCGCGTCATGCGGGTGCGCGGCGCGCCGTTGATCGGTGCCACCGCCGCTTACGGACTGGCCCTGGCACTGCGGGAAGGGGTGGCGCTGGACGAAGCCATCGCCACGCTGGCCGCGACCCGGCCGACCGCGGTCAATCTTCGCTGGGCGCTGAATCGCCTGCATGAGGTTCTGTCGCCGCTGCCGATCGCCGAGCGGGCCGGCGCGGCCTGGACGGAGGCGGGCAACATCGCCCGCGAGGACGAGGCCGCCAACGCCGCCATCGGCCGCTATGGCCGGCCCCTGCTGGAACGCGTCGATCGTCGCCCGGTGCAGGTGATGACCCACTGCAACGCCGGCTGGCTGGCCACCGTGGCGCACGGCACAGCCATCGCGCCCATCTACGCCGCGCACCGGTCCGGCCTGCCGGTCCATGTTTGGGTCTCGGAAACGCGGCCGCGCAACCAGGGCCTGCTGACGGCCTGGGAACTCCAGCAGGCCGGCATCGCCCATACGCTGATCGCCGACAACGCCGCCGGTCTGTTGATGATGCGTGGCCAGGTCGACCTGGTGATCGTCGGTGCGGATCGCATCGCCGCCAACGGTGACACTGCCAACAAGGTCGGTACCTATCTCAAGTCACTGGCCGCGCGTGCACACGGCGTGCCCTTCTATGTCGCCGCGCCGGTGTCCACCATCGACTTCGCCTGCGCCGACGGCGCCGCCATTCCCATCGAGGACCGCGCTGGTGCGGAGCTCGGCGCCGGCGCCGTGCCGGTCGCCAATCCGGCCTTCGACGTCACGCCGGCAGCGCTGATCGCCGGCATCGTCACCGAACAGGGCGTGTTCCCCGCCACCGGTCTGGGCGCCATTCGCCGATGACGACGGAAGTCAATGCGGCGGTACTGGCCACCGCCCGCGCCATGAACGCCGCCGGCATCAATCGGGGCGCCGCTGGCAACGTCAGCGCTCGCCACCAGGACGGCTTCGTCATCACGCCGACCGGCATGGCCTACGACGTCTGTACGGACGACGACATGGTCTTCGTCGGCCTCGACGGCCGCGTCGCGGGGCGGCGCAAACCTTCCTCCGAGTGGCGCTTTCATCGCGACATCTATGCCGACCGGCCGGAAGCGGGCGCCATCGTCCATGCCCATTCGCCGTTCGCCGTCAGCCTCGCCTGCCAGGGGCGCGCCATTCCTCCCTTCCACTACATGGTCGCCCGCTTCGGCGGCAAGGACGTGCGCTGCGCCGACTATGCCACCTTCGGCGGCCAGGAGCTCTCCGACGCCGTCGTCACCGCGCTGGCCGGGCGTTGTGGCTGCCTGATGGCCCATCACGGCATGGTCGTGTTCGGTCGCGACCTGACGGAGGCGCTGGCCCTGGCGGTGGAACTGGAAACCCTTTGCGAACAGTACTGGCGAGTGCTGCAAATCGGCCAGCCGCGCTTGCTCGCCGACGACGAGATGGACCGGGTGCTGCTCAAGTTTCGCGACTACGGCCGACAGGATCTGCCGACCGACTGAAGGAGTTTGGTACTATCGGCCGGTCGCCGCTTCGGGTCGCTTCCATGACAGCACCGCCGGATTCCGCCAGCCTGCCCGGAGAGTCGCCGGTGGATGCCTTTGAGCGCCTGATGGTGCTGGGCGGGGTCCTCGATCATATCGCCGACGGCGTTTATCTGGTGGACGGACCGTCCGGTTTCATCCTCGACGCCAACGAGCGCGGCTGCCAACTGCTCGGCTATACCCTGGACGAACTGCGCTCCCTGTACATCTGGCAAGTGTCGGGCGCTTTCGCCGACGCGGCGGAATGGCTGGCATGGCGGCAGGCCATGGGTGGCGGCCTGAGCCTGCTGGAAACCACCCACCGCTGCAAGAACGGCAGCCTGATTCCGGTCGAGGTGCGCGCTTACGAGGTGCCGGGCCAGGACCAGCCGTGCTATGTCGGCATCGCCCGCGACCTCAGCGAGGTCCGGCGGGCCGAGCAGGCGCTGCACGACATCGCCCTGCTGCACAAGGACGTCATCGACAATGCGGTCGACGGCTTCTTTACCATCGACATCCACCGGCGCTTCGTCGAAGTCAACGACACCCTCTGCCGGCTCTTTGGCTACCGTCGCGAGGAGTTCATCGGCAAGACGCCCCTGGACTTCATCACCGACGAGAGTCGCGACGAACTGCTGGCGCAGATGGGCCGCATCGAGGCGACCGAGCACCGGCGCTATCAGCTGACCGCCCGGCGCAAGAACGGCACCACGTTTCCGATCCTGCTCAACAATACGACCCACCGGGACGACAGCGGCGAGACCATCGGCTCGTTCGGTTTCATCACCGACCTGACCACGGTGGTCGAGGCCGAACGCGCGGTGGCCGAATCGGAACGCGAGCTGCAGCGCATCCTCGACAACATGCAGGACACCTATTACCGAACGGACAAGGAAGGCCGGATCGTCCGCCTGTCCCGGTCCTTCGAGCAACTGCTCGGCTGGCCGCCCGAGCGGATGCTGGGCACGAGGCTGGCCGACCTGTATGTGAATCCGCAGGATCGGGAAAACTTCCTCGCCGCGCTGCGCGAGGCCGGCGGCCGGATCGCCGGTTACGAGGGGGTGTTGCGCCACCGCGATGGCCACGAAGTGTGGGTGCTGACCAACGCGCAATGGATACGTGACGCCGACGGCCAGGTGGTCGGCGTCGAGGGCACCACCCGGGACAACACCGACCGCCGCCGCGCCGGGGAGGAACTGCGCCTCGCCGCCCAGGTGTTCCAGAACAGCGGCGAGGCGATCATGATCACCGATCATGACAACCGGATAGTCTCGGTGAACCGCGCGTTCACCGAGATGACCGGCTATGCCCAGGCCGATGTCCTTGGCCGGTTTCCGTCGATGCTCGCCTCGGATCGCCATGATCCGGAGTTCTACGAATGCCTGTGGCGGTCGCTGACGGAAAACGGCCATTGGCGCGGCGAAATCTGGAACCGGCGCAGCAACGGCGAGATCTATCCCAACTGGCTGGGCATCTCCACCCTGCGGGATGCCGGCGGCCGGGTCAGCCACTATGTGGCGATCTTCGCGGACATCAGCGAGCGCAAGGCCGCCGAGGCGCGTATCGAGCATCTAGCCCATCACGATCCGCTGACCAACCTGCCCAACCGGGTATTGCTCAAGGACCGGCTGGAGCGGGCCATCGCCCAGTGCCAGCGGGCATCCGGTGGCGTGGCGCTGCTGTTCGTCGATCTGGACCGTTTCAAGACGGTCAACGATTCCCTTGGCCATCCGGTGGGTGACCTGCTGCTGCAGGAGGCCGCGCGCCGCCTGCATCAATGCGTGCGGCAGATGGACACGGTCAGCCGCCAGGGCGGCGACGAATTCCTGGTGGTGCTGACCGATCTGAAGGACCAGGATGCCGTGACGCGGGTGGCCGAGGCCATCCTCGCCGGCCTGGCGCGGCCGTTCATGCTCGATGGGCACGAGATCGCCATTTCCTGTTCGGTGGGCATCGCCGTTTTCCCCGAGGATGGCCAGGACTTCGACCGCTTGCTGAAAAAGGCGGATATCGCCATGTACCACGCCAAGGAAGCCGGCCGCAACGCCTTCCGCTACTACACCGAGCGCATGAACATCGACGCCACCGAGCGGCTCGATCTGCAGAACAGCCTGCGGCGCGGCCTGGAACTCGACGAGTTCGTCCTCCACTACCAGCCGCTCGTCGAGTTGGCCACCAACCGGATCGTTGGCGCCGAGGCGCTGGTGCGCTGGAACAGCCGCGACCAGGGCCTGGTCCTGCCCGGCCGTTTCATCGCCGTCGCCGAGGAAAGCGGCCTGATCGTGCCCATCGGCGAGTGGGTGCTGGACGAGGCTTGCCGCGAATTGCGCCGCTGGCACGATGCCGGCCATACCCACCTGTCGCTGTCCGTCAACCTCTCGGCGATCCAGTTCCGGCGTGGCAATGTCGAAGAGAGCGTCACCCGGGCACTGCGCCTTGCCGGTGCCGATCCGGCGGCGCTGGAACTGGAGCTGACCGAGTCGATCTTGCTGCAGGGCGCCGATCACGTGCTGGCGACCGTGCGGCGCCTCAAGAACCTCGGCGTGCGCCTGTCCATCGACGATTTCGGCACCGGCTATTCCAGCCTCGCCTACCTGAAGCGCTTCGCCGTGGATACGCTGAAGATCGACCGGTCCTTCGTGCACGACCTGCCCATCGACGCGGACGACGCGGCCATCGTCCGCGCCGTCATCCAGATGGCCAAGAGCCTCAACCTGACAGTGCTCGCCGAGGGCGTGGAAACCGACACGGTGGCGCGCGAACTGCGACTGCTGGGCTGCGACTATGCCCAAGGCCATCACTTCGGCCGGCCCGTGCCGGCCGAGGCCTTTCGCGCCCTGGTGGCGGCGCGCCAGACCCCTAGACCAGCCCCACGTCCTTCAATTCGTCCTTGAGGTAGGCGTAGTAGATCGGCGCGGCGACCACGCCCGGCAGGCCGAAGGCGGCCTCCATCGCCAGCATGGCCAGCAGCAGTTCCCAGGCCTTGGCGGAAATCTGCCCGCCGACGATGCGCGCGTTGAGAAAGTATTCCAGCTTGTGCACCACCACCAGGAAGGCCAGCGAGGTCAGGGCCATCTGCGGCGAGTGGGCCAGGCTGACGACAACGATGACGGTGTTGGAAATCAGATTGCCCAGCACCGGCACCAGGCCGACGACGAAGGTCAGCGCCACCATCGTCTTGGTCAGCGGCAGATGGACGCCGAACAGCGGCAGCACCAGCATCAGATAGACGGCCGTCAGCGTGGTGTTGATCGCCGAGATGCGCACCTGGGCGAAGACGATGCGGCGGAAGGCCTCGGCCAGGCGGTGCGCCCGTTCCGCCAGCGCCGCCGCCAGCGGGCGCATCGCCTCGCCGGTGGCGGCTTCCTCGCGCAGCGCGATCAGCGCGCCGATCACCAGACCGATCAGGATGTGGGCGAAGCCGCGCGCGGCGTGCTTGCCGGCCAGCTGCAGTTCGCCGCCGTGTTCGCGCAGCCAGTGCGCCAGCGCATCCTTGAGCGCCTCGACGTTGGCGGGCAGCGAGCCGGCCAGCCAACCGGGCAGGGACTGGCGCGAGCCTTCGAGAATCTCCGCCATCTTGGCGGTCAGCCCCGTCATGCTGCCGGCATCGCTCTTGAATATCGCCACGATGGCGCCGATGGCCAGGGCGACGGCGACGATCATCACCACCGCCAGCAGGGCGACCGCGACCAGCTTGGCCCGCCGATCGGTCAGGCGGCGTTCCAGCAGGGGCGCCGCCAGATGGACCAGCTCGTACACCAGCAGGCCGGCCAGCAGCGCCGGCAGCAGATGCAGGCCGAGGATCGCCGGCAACGCCAGACCGGCCAGCAGCCAGGCCGCCCGGCGCGTGGCGATGTCGCTCATCGGGAGAGTCAAAGGATGGGCACGCCCTGCTTTTCGCCGCGCTCGTAGACCACGTTGGCGCGGCCGACGATCAGTGAATCCATGGGTCCGATGCGGCTGGCGTCCTTGTTGGTGTAGGGCAGGCGATGCAGGATGTAACGCAGCGCGTTGAGCCGCGCGCGCTTCTTGCAGTCCGACTTGATCACCGTCCACGGGGCGTCGGCCGTGTCGGTATAGAAGAACATCGCCTCCTTGGCCTTGGTGTAGTCCTCCCACTTGTCCAGCGAGGCCAGATCGATAGGCGAAAGCTTCCATTGCTTGAGCGGGTGCACGCGCCGCTCCTTGAAACGTCGCCGCTGTTCCTCGCGGCTCACCGAAAACCAGAACTTGATCAGGTGAATGCCCTGCCGGACCATCATGCGTTCGAACTCCGGCGCCTGGCGCATGAATTCCTGATACTCGGCGTCGGTGCAGAAACCCATCACCCTTTCGACACCGGCCCGGTTGTACCAGGAGCGATCGAACAGCGCGATTTCGCCGGCGGTGGGCAGATGCTGGACGTAGCGCTGGAAGTACCACTGGCCGCGCTCGAGTTCGGTGGGCTTCTCCAGCGCCACGACGCGCGCGCCGCGTGGATTGACGTGCTCCATGAAGCGCTTGATGGTGCCGCCCTTGCCCGCCGCGTCGCGGCCTTCGAACAGGATGACCACCTTCTGGCCGGTCTCCTTGACCCAGGCCTGGAGCTTCAGCAGCTCGACCTGCAGACGGTACTTTTCGCGCTCATAGGTGCGGCGGGACATCAGGTTCTGGTATGGGTAGCCGCCCTCGCGCCAGCCGGGCGCCAGTTCCTCGTCCGGATGGATCGCGTTCAGGTCGGCGACCACGCGCTGTTGCTTGAGCAAGGCCTTGAGCACGGCGACCGACTCCTCGGTCGACGCCCCCGAGATGATGTCGCGCATCGCCGACAGCCTGGCCTCCTGGGCCGAGTCGGTGGCCTGGGTGACCGCGAACGCCTCGATGCGCTCCGCCGAGCGGATCGGGCCGATATCGCCCGCCGTGGCCGGCCGGGCGCGCGGGGTGCCCTTGGTCGCCGTGGCGACTTTGGTGCCAGTGGTGCTCGTGGTGACTTTGGTGCTGGTGGTGCGCGCAGCGCCCGGGGTTCGCGTCGGCCGGGTTTGGCGGGGCGCCGCGCTGGCGGTCTTGGCCGTCGGTGTGGCGGTTGTCTTGGGTGTTCTGGTTGCCATGGGATTATCCGAACAGGTCGTCGAGTGGATTTTTCTTGGATTGCGAATTGGGTTCCGCCGCGGAAACCGGCCTGGCGTCGAATTCCTCTTCGACGTTGTCGCGATAGACGCTCCAGGGCGAACTGGCCGTGGCCAGGCGTCGCCAGATTTCCTGGCCGACGCCCGCGTATTCTAAGACGCGGCCGTCATCCATTTCCACGCGCAGCCGCCGCGCGCCGGCATCGTAGCCGATGGCGCGCAGTCTGCCGGAGCTGATCTTCTTCATTTCCATGGCGCGGCCGATTACGGATGATGGCCGGAGCCGCTCTCGTCAACGGGCTGCGCGGCCGCCTCGGACGACTGCCGTCGCCGCAGTCGCTCGTTCTTGTCCTCGTTGGCGAACACATAGCGGCCGGCCAGAACGCAGCCCTTCATGCCCGGATCGCAGGGCAGGTTGTTGATCCTGGTGCAAGCGTCGTTCACTTCGTGCGGGCAACCCCAACCGCCGGCCATGATGTGGCTCCTGTGTTCCGATCAGCCAGATGTACTGGCGACATTGTTGCCGGTCTTTGCAGTAAAGTCGACACTCGTTCCGACGATCGCCGCCAGGGCCTGCCGCCCCGCCCACGACCATGTTCCGCTCGCTCGACCCCTCCGGCTGGATTGCCACCCTGGCGCGGCGCCTGCTCTATGGGTGGATCCGTACCCGGGTGCTGCCGGAGAGCCCGGCCGAACTGGCGCTGAAGGCCGACCAGCCCGTCTGTTATGTGCTGCAGGACCAGCGTTTCACCAACATGCTGGTGCTGGTCGAGGAGACCGAGCGGGCCGGCCTACCATCGGCCCGCGCGCCGCTGAAGATCGGCGCGGGTGGCGAACTGGCCGCCGACCATTGCCTGTTCTACCTGAACCGCTTCCAGGCGCTGCCGGCGTCGGCGCGCGAGCGCTACGGCCACGCGCCGCTGCTGGCCCGGCTGGTGAAGACGGTGACCGCCGATGCCGCCGCCGACGTGCAACTGGTGCCGGTGACCATCCTGTGGGGGCGCTCGCCGGGCAGCCAGGACTCGATCCTCAAGGCCCTGTTTTCCGAATCCTGGGGCCCGATCGGGCACCTCCGCCAATGGCTGGCCGTGCTGCTGCACGGCCGGCAGACCTTCGTCCGCTTCAACGCGCCGCTGTCCTTGCGCGAAGTGCTCAGCGAAGGGCTGGACGAGGCGCGCGCCCTGCGCAAGTTGTCGCGGGTCCTGCGGGTGCATTTCCGCTTGCAGCGCCAGCGGGTCATCGGGCCGGACATCTCGCATCGCAATACCCAGGTCGATACCCTGCTGGCGACACCGGCGGTCCGGCAGGCCATCGCGGCGCAGGCCAGCGAGCGCGGCATCTCGCTGGCGGCGGCGCGCGAGCAGGCCCGGAAATTCGCCCTGGAAATTCCCTCCGACTACTCCTACGGCGTGGCGCGCGCTTTCGAGCTGCTGCTCGACTGGCTCTGGACAAGGCTCTACGACGGCATCGAGGTGAGCAACTTCGCTGCCGTCGAGCGCATCCCGCCGGGGGCCGGCATCGTCTACCTGCCTTGCCACCGCAGCCACATCGACTACCTGCTGCTGTCCTTCCTCATCTTCCGGCGCGGTTTGACGCCGCCGCATATCGCCGCCGGCATCAATCTCAACCTGCCGCTGGTGGGCCCGCTGCTGCGTCGGGGCGGCGCCTTCTTTCTGCGCCGAACCTTCAAGGGCGAGCCGCTCTACGCCGCCGTGTTCCACGAATACCTGCACATGATGATCGCGCGCGGCTTCCCCATCGAATACTTTATCGAAGGCGGGCGCAGCCGCAGTGGCCGCATGCTGCCGCCGCGCACCGGCATCCTCGGCATGACCGTGCGCAGCTTCCTGCGCGACCACGCCCATCCGCTGTACTTCGTGCCGGTCTACGTCGGCTACGAAAAGCTGCTCGAGGGGCGCAGCTTCGTGAACGAGCTGGAGGGCAAGCCGAAGCGCGGCGAGTCGCTGTGGGGCCTGATCGGTACCGTGCGCAGGCTGCGCCACGAATTCGGCAAGGTGCATGTCAATTTCGGCCGGCCGCTCGACCTGGCCGAATTCCTCGACACCGAGCATCCCGGCTGGTCGACACCGGTGGCGATCGACCCGCGCGCCGACTGGGTGCGCCAGGCCACCCAAGACGCCGCCGACGAGCTGGCGCGGCGCATCAACGCCGCGGCGGTGGTCAATCCCGTCAATCTGGCCGCGCTGGCCCTGCTGGCGACCCCCAAGCTGGCCATGGACGAGCAGGCCCTGCACCGGCTGATCGGCCACTATCAGGCGTTATCCACCGCGGCGCTCGCCGGGGGCGACGCCGTGGCCTGCGCCGCCGGCCCGGCCGAGGCGGTGGCGCACGCCTTGCGGCTCGGGGTGGTCGAGCGGGTGGCGCACCCGCTCGGCGACCTGATCCGCGTACCGGCCAGCCAGGCCGCGCTGCTCGGCTACTTCCGCAACAACGTGCTGCATCTGTTCGCGCTGCCCTCGGTGGTGGCGTGCCTGCTGAGCCAGAATCCGGCGCTGCCCCGGCGGCGTTTCGAGGCGGCGGTGCTAGGCATCGTCGGCCTGCTGCGGCCGGAGCTGTTCCTGCCATGGCGGGCGCCGCAACTTCCCGCCGCGCTGGCCGCGACGCTGGCGGCGCTCGCCGGCCGGGGCCTGGTGCGACTCGACGCCGACCAGGTGGCGGCGCCGGAAGCGAATAGCGAAACCTATGCCGAGCTACGGCTGATCGGCGAGACCATCCGGCCGACCCTGGAGCGACACTTCCTGACCTTGGCACTGTTGCAGCGGCACGGCTCCGGTCGCCTGACCCGCCGCCAACTCGAGGACTCGGGCCACCTGCTGGCGCAGCGGCTGGCCCTGCTCTACGAACTGAACGCCGCCGAATTCGCCGAAAAGGCCGTCTTCGCCAGTGTCGTCGGCAACCTGCTGGCGGCTGGTCTGCTCAGCGAGGACGCCGCCGGCCTGCTGTGTTTCGACGAGCGGATCAGCGCGCCGGCCGAGCATACCGAGCTGCTGCTGGCGGCCGAAGTGCGCCAGACCATTCGCCGCATGGCCGCCGGCGAGCCGCGCGACGCGACGGCCGGCAGCCGGCCACCAACGTAGCACCGGCCGGCGCGCGGCACCGACCCCGGCCCGGCCATGGTGCACCGCAGATGGACGGCGGGCGATTTCCACGGCAAATTATCCATGGTGCGCAGGGGGGATTGCGCGGTTTGCCAACGGAGGCGAAGCCATGGACCGATATATCGCGGCATTCAGCCGGGGCGTGAAGGAAATCGACGAACAGCGCGAATTGCTGGCGCGGACGGTCGAGCGCCTCGACAGACTGACGGACGCCGAAGTGCGTGCCGAACTGCTCGACCACTTCCTCAACTGGCTTGCCCACTTCACGCGCGAGCACTTCGGTTTCCAGCAGCGGCTGATCAGAATGTGCTGCGACGGCCAGGAACTGTCGCGCTGCATGGCGGCCCATGGCGAATTGCGCAAGCAGCTGTCGGCGTTGTGCCTGGATGCCCTGCGGCGGGACGCCACCGTCGCGGCGCGCCTGCGCACCCTCGGGCATCAATTGCTGGACGACGTGCAAACCCGGGACAGCGGCCTCCTCGACCAGGTGCGCAGCAAGCGGTCGCAGGTGTCGTTTCGCCGCAGCCGGCGGGCGCATGGGGTGCCCTTGACCGCGAGCTGCGCCGAGCTTGCCTCGCTATGGCAGGGCAATGGCTCCCGCCCCGCGCAGTAAACCCTGCCGTGGCAGCCGGACATCCCGCTATCGCTCGGCAACCTTGGCGCACATGTCGTACCAATAGACTTCCGGCAGGCGATCCGCATCGGCGTATTCGACCAGCACATACACCTTCGACAGACAGCCCCAGCCAGTGTAGATGCCGGTAAAGCCGTTGCCCGGCCCGGCGTTGATCACTTTCTGGTCGAACGAGGGGTGGTTCATGAAGTAGCTCATCCGGGTCGCCGAGCGCAAGGGCCCGCGCAGGGCCGTCGGTAGCGGGTAAAGCTCGTATTGGTAGAGGTTCTTGCCGGCGCCGGTCTTCCAGTCCAGGGTGGCGCCGCGGGCGCCGAAGCCAATGCCGTCGCCACTGGGCGTCGCCGCCGCGTAGCGGCTTATCGCTTCCGCGTCCTCGGCCAGGAAGGCGCGTTTGATCGCCTCGGAATTGGTCAGCCGGTCCAGCAAGGTGCGCACCCGGTTGGCCTCGTGCTCGGCCCGTTGCGTGGCGGCGGCGGCTATCCTGGCCTGCTCGACCGCCACCGACATCTGCCAGGCGGCCCAGGCGGCGGCACCGATGGCCAGCGGCAGCAGCACCGCGAGCGCGGAGAGGAAGCGCTTGCGCGAGCGCAGCGCCTCGTTTTCCGCGCGCAGCTTCTGTTGCGCCGCCGCCTGGGTCTGCAGTGCGATCTCCTGTTCCCGCTGGCGCCGGGTGGCCTCGAGTGTGCCCTGTTGCTCGTCGCGCCAGGAAGCCTCGCTGCGCTGGAGGAAGGCGATCGCCTGCTCGAAGTCGCCAACGCTGCCGTAGCGGGCCGCCCAGGCGGCGCTCGGCCGTTCCTCCTGCTGCCATTTCAACGCCCGCTCCAGGTCCGGATTGCGCCACAGCGCCGCGTCATTGGCCACCCACAAGCGGGCGGTAAGCGCCAGGCGCTGGTAAAGCGCGGCGGATCGCGTTTCCCGGTCCACCCATTCACCCAGGCTGCGCCACTGGCGGATCAGGCTCTCGTGGCCGATGTCGAGCAGGGTGTCCGGGCCGAGCGCGATGCCGACCGGCGGGGTGACGAAACTGCGGTCGGGGCGGCGAAACGCCTCGACCACCGGATAGACAGAGTCCACGGCGACGCCGGCCACCGCCGCCACGTCCGAGAGGCGCGCCGGCGCCCGGGTGTCCCGGCGGCCGACGCCGCGTTCCGTAAGGCGCCGGAACATGACTTCGGCAATGGCGCGTTGTGGCGGCGCCAGTTCCGCCAGGACCTCGTCGGCGTGGTCGGACATGGCGCGGGTCAGGCCGCCGGTGTTCTCGTAGTCGGCCAGGCCGATGGCCGCGCTATCGCCGGGGGCCGCCGGGTGCGGGCGTCGTCCGGCCCGGTCCCACATCCGCATCAGCGCGTGCTGGAGCAGTGGCAATTGGTCGGGGTCGGGGCCGAAGTCGTTCAGCAGCCGATTCACCAGGGCTGGCTCGACGGTGCCGCCGAACACTTTGGCCGGGCCGGTGATCGCCAGTCGGCACTGCTCCCGGGTCAGCCGGGGCGTCAGGTACTGGCTGTCGTTGATCGCCTCGGGCAGGCCGCTGAATAGCGCGCAGTCGCCGAGAAAGTCCGAGCGCATGGTGATCACGATGTAGATCGGCAGGTCGCGCTGCGCGGCGCTCGCCAGCAGCAGCGCGACGAAGGCATCGGCCTCGTCCCGGTCACCCTTCTCCCGGTAGCGGAAGATCTCCTCGAACTGGTCGACCAGGAGCAGCAGATTGGTCGCCGGCGGCAGGCCGACGTCGCGCAGCCATTCCACCAAGCCGAGCGGGCCGCGCCGCAACGTGGCTTCGATCAGCGGCAGCGCCTCGGTTGCCGCCAACTCCGCCGTCGCCGACGGTATGAACTGGCGCAGCGCACGCGCCAGGCGGGCCATGGGCCGGTCGCCCGGGCGCAGGTCGGCGATGCGCCAGTCGGCGCCGGCGGCGGCCATGAAGCCGGTTTGCAGCGAGGCGATCATGCCGGCGCGCACCAGCGAGGACTTGCCGCAGCCGGACGGGCCGACCACGGCCAGGAACCGGGTCCGGGCGAGCCGGTCGAGAAGCGCGTCGGTCTGCGTTTCGCGACCGAAGTAGATGTCGGCTTCCTCGGCGCGGAACGGCCGCAGGCCGGGGTAGGGCGCCAGGCTGAAGTCGGTGCTCACCGCATCAGCCCCGAATCCGCCCGACCACGTTGCCGAGGCATTCGTCGAGCCGGCCGGCACGGCAGTTGATCCACTGCCAGCCGGGGATGGCTATGCCGACGTCCGCCTTGTCGGCCGGAGGCCCTTCGACCACCGCCAGGGCAACCGGCGGTTCGGCCCGCTGGCCGACCATCTTGCGGCACTGGCGCAGCCTGCTGCGCACCCAGCTCGGGCTCGCCGCGCCATAGACCAGCAGCAGGCCGTCGCACTCCTCGAGGCTGCGTTCCAGATCCTTGCGGATTTCCTCCGGGCTGCCGGCGCGCAGGGCCGCGGCGAAGCCGATGCCGTTGGCCAGCAGATAGTCGCCAACTCGCTGGGCGAGCGCCCGGTCGGCCTCTTCGCTGTCGACAAACAGGAGCAGTTCGCCGCGTGGCGCGCGCGCCGCCGCCGGTTCGCGGCGCGCCTCCTCGAGTACCGCCTGCTTGAATTCCTCGATGCCGCAGGCGCGCACCGTGTCCAGGTGCAAGATCGCCTGCTGGTCGGCATCCTCGACCGTGTCGGGCATCGCCTCGCGCGTCCGCCATTGCAGGATCGGGACGCCCGCCGCGCACGCCAGCTCGTACTGCCGAACCGGAAAGCCCTTGGGGGCGATGGCCGGTTTGCGGCCCACCACGCCGCTCAGCAACTGGACGAACAGGCGGCTGCGCGCCAGGTCGGCAGCCACCGCCGTCTCGAAGGCGCGCACCTCGCCGCGCGGATAGTCGTGGGCCGGCAGCACCTCGAAGCCAAGCTGCGCCAGATAGCGCCGCACCTCTTCCCGCCGGGGCTCGATGTCGTCGGTGACCTCGGCGAGGAACACCGTCGGCTGCGCCACGGCCGGTGGCGACGCGCCGCCTTCGGCAATGCGGCGCAATTCGTCGGCCACCTCCAGCGCCAGCTGATTGACCCGGCTGTAGTACTCCAGCTCCGCCGGCGTGGGCACGGGAACGCCCAGGGTGCGTGGTATCCGCGCCTGGCCATCCTCGACCCAGAACCGGTAACCGAGCAGGCCGTCGAACTCGGTCGGCAGCCCCTGCCGGTCGATGCGGTCGCGGTGCACCACGAAGACCCGCGAACCGGCACGGGCGCGCGAACTGACCAGTCGGCGGAAGGTATCGCGTTCCTCGCGACACCAGTCCGAAGACAAGTAGCCCGGCGACAGGATGACCAGCAGTATCGCCGTCCGCTCCAGCGCCGACTGGATGTCGCCGGCGAACGGCCGGTTGCCGGTCAACTCGTGATCCATCCACACGTCGAGCCGGCGCTCGCGGTCGCCCAGCTTCTGGCGCAGCACCGTCTCCAGGTTGCGCACCAGGCTGCTCACCCAGCCCTCGGGCGCGCCCACCAGCGGCTCATTGTCGATATGGGCGTAGCTGACGAACACATCGTGCTGGTAACCGGGAACGTAAGCCATCACGGCCCTCCGTGCTTATTGCGCCGGCCTTGTGCAAGACCTGTGGACACGGTGAACACCATGCCCCTGTCGCGGTCATCTGAATGGCGGGTGTTGATGTCACCCTGCCGCGATGACTTGGCGCCGCCCAATAGAAGCAAACGGACCATGTCCCCGCGCCGGCTGCTCACTCGCCCTCCCAGTAGTCGAGCGACTGATTCTCGCGACCGACGAAGCGGACGATCCGGGGCGTTTCGTTGCCGGACGGGAGCATGGCGAACACGCCGAATTTTCCCGAGTCGGGATACTCGCAGAACTCGGGCGACAGCTTGGTGCTCACGGCCAGGTAGCGGAGTTCCTCGTCGCCGGTGTTGATGATTTCGTGCGCGGTCTCCGGGCCGCCGGGCGGCAGGGCAACCACGTCGCCGGAACGAAGGGGGTGGCGCTCGGCGCCGATCCGGATCGTGCCGCTGCCCTGGAGCACGAACACCATCTCTTCATTCACGTGATGGTTGTGGAACGGAAAGGCGCTCTTGCCGGGCGGTACCGCGGTGATGTTGTAGCCGAGCTTCCGCGCGCCGATATGCGGCCCGATCGCCGCCATTTTCGCGTCGAATCGTTCGGCGGCCCGGCCCGTCGCGGCAAACGCTTGCGGCCGGGGTTCGGGCGCGACATCGGCAATGTTGATGATTGGCTTGACCATGGTTCCTCCGCGTTCAAGTGGGCGATGGCGGGCCGCGGAAACGATCGAGGCTACGGCCAGTTGGCGATTGCCTTTTGGATACGCGAACAGAATACCTCAACCTGCCGCGCGGTGAGGCGCTCGGCTTGGTAGAGCGACAACATCTCCAGCCGGCAGGAAGGTGCGCAGGTGCCGAGCAGGGCGGTCTTCAAGATGCGCTTCACGGGCTGCCGCAATACCAGGCGATCCACCCACCAGGGCGATCCGAGCGAGGTAATGGCGAGGGTTCGCCGAAGGCGATGGAGTCGTGGCTTGATTGCGCCCAGGTCGCCGGCATGATCGTAGGCGACGCCGGGCGCCCAGACACGGTCGAACCAGCCCTTGAGCACGGCGGGAAAGCCAAACCACCAGGTGGGAAACACCAGCACCAGCGCATCGGCGGCGAGCAAGCGCTCGATCTGCGGCCGGACGGCGGATGAATCGAACGGCGGCTGGTAATAGGTCCGGCGTTCCGAAACGGTAAGCGCTGGCGAGAATCCGGTGTGGTAAAGGTCTTCGACTTCCACCTCGTGACCGGCGGCGGACAAGGCGTCGGTCGAAGCGCGCGCCAGCGCGTGGCACAAGCTGTCGGCGACGGGATGGGCGATCACGACCAGGCATTTCACGGGAGAAGAGACCTACGATACGTGGTGCGCATGCCGGCCGACGTTGAAGTCGAGCGGTTTGGCGCCATGAGCATCTGACTCGCCACCGGGTACGCAAGGGCGAGCGTGTCATAGGCTTCAACAAACCCCGCGCGATCCGCCGCCTTGGCCAGCAACGCCCCGTGGTCATGGCGAACCGGCTTGAATTTCAGTTCAGGCATTCCATACCTCTTTCGCGCCAACCGGCCTGCGCGGCCTTTTGCGCAGGTCCGTTCGACTGCCGGGTTCGGGCTCAGGTTCACGAGCGCTCTATGCAGCCTGCAACAGAAACTCGACTTTCACGGCCTCGAACGGAAAAACGATCTGGCCGTCCTCTGTGCGGCCTAGCACGCCAGCGTTTAGCAGAGCCGTTACATCGCCATGAACCGCCTTCACGTCTCGGCCAACGCGACGAGCAGCCTCACGAATCGATACTGGACCGGCCCCACACAATGCCTTCAGTAGCTCCCACCGTTTTTCGGTAAGCACTTTCCAAAGCAGTTCGGGAGTGGCGAAGCTAATGCGGGCGGACCTTTGCGGCTTGCCCGTTTTCCAGGCCTGGGTGAAGTCCGCCATTGCTTCAGAGGGCGAGCGGACGTCAAGAGTCACGGTTTTCATCGTTCCACCTCTCGATGTCATGTTGGAAGTCGGCGATCAGTTGCTCCGGGGTCGAGAACGTGTAGGCGCTCTCAACTCCGCCCACATGTCGATGATCACCCTTCCCCACCTCGTTGTCGTAACGGAGAACACATTCGCCCAAGACCACATAGGCGAGCCGATACTTGAAGCCATGGACCGATCCCTCGATCGGTTTAGGCAACCGCCACAACACGAGTTCAGCGAAAGCTGATTCCGAGTATGGGATGCGGGTTGAAACGAGCCGAATGGCCTTCATGTTGGACATTGTGACAACGGTTCGCTATGTTGTCAATGTGTCCAACAGCGCGATGATGGGATGGCGACGCATAACGAGGGTGTAGAAGAACTACCTGCGGGGTCGCACCTCGACGATTTCGGGGGGCACCTGAGCATTCCTCCCCCGGCGCCCGGCCCGTAGCGAGGGCTTCGATGGACTGCTGCTCCTGTGTCGTCATTGCGAAATCATGGCTACGCACTACGAGAATGACGTGCGACGTACTTGCGGAGAACGCTGTCCATCAAGGACTGCCAACCCTCACCGGTGGACTTGAAGTAGGTAATGACCTCCGGGCTGTAACGCACCGACACGAGCAACTTCTTGTTCGGGGACTTGGGGCGGCCACGCACGGAAGCCAAGGGAACCATGGCTTTGAGTTGCTTGGCTGTAAGCGGTTGAGCATCGAGGTCGCTCCGAGCTGCCGCCGTAATGGCTTTGTCCTCTTCGGCCGTTGGCATACGAACGACGGGACGCTTAGAAATTTTCGACATAGTGTTTCACCTCGCGTCGATTGGCACGGCGAAGTCTGATGATCCTTCGCACGTTGCCGCGATCCACAAACGCCACGTAGTAGAGGGTCCCGGATTCCGGAGCGAGCGCGATCATTCGCGTCTCGCCGTACTCGAACCGTTCATCGATCCACACCAACGCAGCTTCCCAGTCGAGTTCGCCAGCCAAGGATAGGGACACGCCGTGCTTGGATTGGTTTGCGATGTCCTTGGCGGAGTCGAACTCGATGCGCATGCTTTAATGTAGCTACACAAAAGATGACTGTCAAGGCGCGCGATGGCTCTTGCCTATGGGACCGAACGAAGAGCTAACCGGCGCTGCGCGGCTTCATCGCGCAGCGTCCAGTGAGCGAAGCGAACGTGGTCGACTGATGGGTTAGGCCGCATCTTCGTCGCTTGGGAAGAGAAAGAACTTAAGGGTCGCAGACGCAGTGAAGGTTGCGGTCATGGCTGCGTTGATCGCGTCGATGGCAGCAGACACTGT
>WBZL01000283.1_pt2 | contig 24248 bp, 31 predicted proteins | sample 5204291 | NCBI WGS metagenome assembly WBZL01 (sample SAMN12344345, study PRJNA552823) | activated sludge metagenome | biome: Activated sludge suspended growth; feature: Nitrification reactor; material: Wastewater; isolation source: activated sludge from nitrification reactor of wastewater...
CTTACCCATTCCAGCGATACACCCCCTTCCTGTCCGTCTTGCGCTGGCGACCCAGCGCGAATCCACCAACGACAGCGCCTACTCCTGCGACAGCACCGCCAATGCGCGCTTGACGCCCAGAGATATGAGGAACCCACATCACAGGGTTCTTTGGCTTGATCACAGCACTATGCATCTGCTGCGCAACATTCCTGATGGGAGCAGGAGGACGCATAGTCCTGTTGGGCTTGTGGACCTTGGGGCGCTGCTTGGCTGCCTTGGCCTGAGCGGCTCTTTGCTGCTCTCTCTTTATGCCTTCCCTCTGAGCGGAGCGCACGATCTCTTTCTGCTCGTGAGGCATCCACGGAGTCCAACGCCTGCCTGCGTGTGCCGCATCCTCATTCAATACACGAGCGCGCGGAGCAGATACTGGCTCACGATTCATTCCGCGATTGACCGCAGTTCTCATCTTGGCATTGGTGCGCTCTGCCCAATGCACAGCGAAGGGGTCTACCAGCCCAGAGGTGGGGACGACCTTCCCGCGCCCCTGGTAGGGCTTCCCATAGCCATGCACGATGGAGTCATTGAAGACTGTCCCATGACGCTGCGCATCCTTGCGACGCTTGAGGTAGACCAAGTTCTTACGCCGTTCCTGAGGCGTCATCTGTGTCACGGGGATGAAGTCATCGTTGGTGCTTCCATTGAAGCCCATACGCCACGACTTATGCACTACTCCAAAAGCGTTGGTGTTCATTGCTTCTTCTTCCGGTACGGGCCTATGCCCTCACGCTTCTGGTGATAGCGCAAAGCGGCATATCCACCCAATGTCGTGCCAGCCATTGCCCCAAAAGCAGTGTGAGCGCCCATACGTCCCCAGCGACCAGTGATGTCAAGACCGTGGGTTATTGCCTTGAACGCCCCAGGCTTCTTGAACGGCACCTTTTCGCGAGGAACGAACACAGGACGTGGCCCCTTAGGAGTGGACTGCACTCGCCATGCTCCCGGCGTGGAGTTCTTAGGAGTCGGGTCGAACCCCATGTTCCGCAACTTGGATTCAGCCAATTTCGCCTCAGGTGATCCCTTGGACGAGGGGTGATTAGCGAGATCACGCAGCCTGCGCACGCGCTCGGCTTGCTTGGGAGTCTTGAACTCCTCACCTGTTGTTCCTGGCTGCCATACACGCTGAGGACGACCACTTTCTTCCCAATCAAATACGCGCGCCCTGTATTTACGCTCATGCCTGAGATCAGCCCATTGCTCACCAACATCATGCCAACGCTTCAGGTCTTTGTGACCAGCCTTATATGCACGACGGGCGTGATATCCACCAAAAGCCCCAGCGCCAGCAAGACCACCAACAGCAGTGCCTGTTGCTGCACGACGGTCATAGCGCTGCTTGCGGGTGCTCTTGTGCACCACTGACTTGTACCGCGCAGCCCTATCTATCTGCTTCTGTGCCCAATCAGCACTGATCTGAGCGTCAGAGACCTTCATCTTGCCCATGCGCGCCTGCTTGGTAGCGACCTTGATAGCAGTCTGGTGAGGGTTAAGACCCTTGTGCACAATCCCGAAGGCGCTCTTCTCCACCTGTTCCGGCAAAGCCTTGAACCCCTTCTTCTTACCCCGCTTGATCTTCTTAGTCTCTGATGCGAACTCTTTAGCCCAAGGCTGATCAGTAGCGAAGGCGTATCGCTGCTGCTTCTTGGACTTGAAGGGCATTAGCGCTTGTTCCTCTGTGAGAGCAGAACTCCACCAGCACCCACACCCGCCACACCAGCAGAGGCCATACCAGCCTTGCCAGCGATCTTCCCTGTGCTTCTGTACACGCGGGAGAAGTACCGCTGCTGTGTAGCATGACCACGCAGTCGCCCTGCCTCTTCTGCGATCTTCTTGTTCTTCCCTGAGAAGACCCGCTTACCGTCCTTGAACGCATCGTCAGTGCTCATGGTGGGGCTGAGGTTGGGGACTAGTTTGTTGGCCTGCGCTGCATTAGCATCAGCACGCTGCGCCCACTTCTTGCCCTGGCTGCTAAGAATCCTCTTCAAGCCAAAGCCAGACACTGCTCCCGCGCTGCCCACACCCAACATAGCGCCGTGGTAGCGATCAGTATCGCTTTGAGACTTCGCGATCTTCTTCTTGTCCTTCACCCGCTTCACGCCATACGCAGTAGCGCCCAGACCACCCACCAGAAGTGCGTTAGAGGCTCTACGGCCAGTCTTCATGTGGCGGATGATCTGCTTCTCAGGGGCAATCTTCCCCGCAGTACGCCCACGCATGAACATCTCTGAACGAGTAGCAGGCTTGCCCCTGAAGTAATTGTCCTCATTCTCAAAGCGCTTCAGAGCCTTGACGTGGGCATCAGTGCGGTAACCGAAAACTCCTCCCCGCCCTGAACTCATCGCAGCGCCAATACGCTGTGCGGCTGAGCCTGAGTGCAAGTTCTTGATGGTGTCTGCGTTGGACTTCACGCCTGGGATACCACCACCCAGCAGCCCTACACCCGCAGCAGTGCCCCCAGCACCCGCGATAGCGCTGCCAGTGACATCCCGGTTCTCCTTCCTGCGCTTAGAAATCAACGCAGGATGCTCAACGCCAAAGGCACTCATGCTCATGCAGCCAGAATACTGAGAGCGTCAAACCCCAAACACCGGAACAATACCCTCTTCAATGACTTCTCCCACACCATTGGCGTCAATGCGCTGCCGGAACTGATACGACCACTGAGTAGCCCCTAGTCGCACAAACAATGCCCCATAGTCGCTGTACTGCCCAAAAGAACGCCTGGTGTTTGTAGAGCGCAGGGAGTATTTCTGATTCTGTCCCCCACATCCCACGATGAAGTACATGAATCCGTCTGGCTGGTTATACAGCGGGTCCAGAGATTCGCCTTGTGACTTGATCTTGTCCCAGCGCTGGTAGTTGTGATCATGCGCAAGGATGATCGCCTGACATCTACCTGTGTCCTGCAACAACTGCACCATCGCGTCATAGTTGTCGTCATCAGACACAGAGCCGCTAGAGCCATCTGTCCACCTGGGGTGATGCCAACTGGCAATGATGGGCTTATTGGGATGTGCTGCAAGATCACGCGCCAGCCATTGCAACTGTGCTGAACCTGCTGCGGCCACACTCGCAGAGGTGGAGTTCAGGAAGTACCAACGCCACCTACCGATGTTCTTGGCATGATATCCCCGGTATGGCACTCCTGCGCGTAGGCCTGCGTAGGTGTAGAACCCCCGCCCATCATTGACAGCCCAGGCTGTTGACTCAGTGGGGAGATCAGAGGACAACGCTGAGTTCAGTGTCACTACATTGCCATCTATCCCCGCAACAGTCTTAGACGTGCCTGTGGTCAACACAGGATCAACAGGGTTGAACGTGATGTACTTCCCCACAGTCAGTCCTGTGGGGATATCACTGAGAGTGACCTCTGTGCTGCCTGATGTCCCTCCTGATACCACTGTCACAGGATCAGTACGCCACCCGTCCAAACACCCTGCGAGTTCATGGTTGCCAATGCAGAACAGCGTCCTGTCCTTCATCTGCCCGAATGTCCGGTCATACTCGGTTTCGAACATCTCAAGTGCACCATTGTCATAGCAGTTGTCCCCCAGCGCTATGAAGTAATCAGGCCTGTTCTGAAGGATCATCTGCGCCACTGAGGCGTGCTGAGCATCCACCGTGGTGCCTTCGTTGTTGGTATCAGCAACCATATCCCCAAGGCACGCCACCAAAGGCCCCTCGGAGTTGCTCATACCATCCACGTCGGGCTGCAACGCAACCCACTCAGAACGGCTCATCAGGCGAGCACAGCGCCCATACGAGGCCCAGTCACTGAGTAGCCGAAGCCTGTACCGAGTCTGGTCGGGAACACATCCTTCAGCGTTGCTCCGTTCTGGGCAGTGGAGCATACATACGCACACGCAAGGGAGTTAGCAGCAGACACAGTAGAGTCAACAGTGACGAGGTTGTTAGGTGTGTTCACTCCCCGCACTGCGCACGTAGAGCCAACCTCAGCCTTCAACGCCAACCACATCAGGCCTTGGCTGACAACAGGAGTACTGAAGGTCACTGTCTTAAGGCCATTGGTGTCACAAGCAGCAGTGCCATGATCGAGCAAAGCACCTGGATACACATCTCCTGTGTCTGCATATAGCCCCAATCGAGCCACCGCGCTGGCTTCTCCTGTAGTGACTTCGACCATCAGCCCTGCAATAGAAGCCCCCACAGGGATCATGACAGGCACAATGCGCGATGCCCCTGTCCCAATAGAGGTGAAGGTGAGCGTATTGGTAGCCCCTGTAGCGAAGAACACTGCCTCGCTGTACGCAGTAGGAGTAGGAGTGAATGACGCCACATCCCACCCAGCGTCACTGGGAGGAACCGCAGTGGCTGATACAACATTGCCGTTGCAGGCATACAGCGCACCAGCGAACGTCACCCAGTCACCTGCGCTGTAGGACGTACCAGAGACCCAATGCCCCTGATATGAGAACGACACGCCGTCAGAACCTGCTGTACCTACCAGCAGTACGCCTGCTCCCCATGCCCCACTGGTCTTAGGCCCATACAGACGAGTGTTGGTGGTATCCAGGTAGAAGTCGTTGTCAAAGCCTGTCCCCGCATCAGGAACACCCTCACCATGCAGCAGGGAAGCGCCTGATCCCACTTCAAGAGTCTGGACCTGATCATAGAGATTGCTGAGGACATTGGCTGCGTAACCGTCCATGCGCAGCGCTTTCTTGCTAAGGCTCATACCAACAGATTAATCTCGCCGTCCACAGGTGCATCCTTCATGCGCACCTCGCCCTCAATGGCAGGGGAGTAGATACTGTCAGGCTGATCCTTGTTGGGCATGGTGAAGTTCTTCTCATACCTACCGGGAGCATTACTGCGGGGGACAGTGATGGCTTCCCCATACCCCGAGTACTGCTTACCTGCGTGCCATGCCAGCGCCATAGAACACACCTCGTCTGGGAGGTGGTAGTCCTTGGTGTTGGAGTACAAGTCGCCTGTACGGCAGTACTTGTGTGCTGTGTAAAGGGTTTGAATCCTGGGGAGTTTGAAGTATCCCCGCTCTACTGCTCCTACGTACTCAGTGAGCATGTTGGAGCGCTTCTCTCCCGTCATGATGAACTTACGTGCTCTGAAGTCGATGTAGTCATTGACCACATTCCCCAGCCCTGTGGCGTCATGGATGGCCTCAGCGTTGTACTGCTCGATGACCTCGTTGAACCAATTGATCATCATGGGGTACGGCCTACGGTTCACCCGCATGTACCACACCAACTGATGAGGCTGCCTGTCCACTCTGATCACAGAGATGACGGTGTAGTCCTGTTCCTTGGCCCAGTCAGCAGCCACGATGTACTGCCCATCGTTCACAGGCTTCTCAAACACGTACTTCTCGTAGTCCTGCTTGTGCTCTTCGGTAATAGCCTCTACGGGCAGTGAGAAGGTCTTCTCCACCGCGTCTGTGTCGAAGGCACGGTTACCAATGGAAGGCTCACCCAGTTCATACTCCACCCGCCACATCTCTGCGGGGATTTCCAACTTCTTGGCATTGATGGTCTCTTGGGTCAACCACCCGTCCACTGGGTTGGCGCTCTCCCGGTAGCACCACGTGAGGATGGGTAGTCCCCGCTCTTCGAAGCGCCTTCTCACCTCAGTGAATGTGCCATCAGCATTCTGCCACGTACTGCACATCACGGTGTAGGGCTGAAGTATCTCCCCCTTGTAGTTCCTCTGGGGCATGGGTTGACCTAGTGCCGCATCGAGGATGTCGATGTCCATCTCATCGATCTCATCCAAGATCAGGAAGGGAGGGTGAGGGCCACGCACTGTCTTCTGGGATGCCGTAAGGGGTCTGATCCGCGCGTTGTTATTGAGTTTGATCTGAGTGTTTGCCTCAGTCTCGATCATGTACGTCGGAGCGTTCTTGTAGTTCATCGCATTACGCATGTGCTCATGGATATTCACCGACTGAGCCAGTGATCCACCCAGCAAGTTAACATCAGCACCCTTTATGAAGGCTTTAGTAATCCCAAGAATGCTCAACATGAAGGACTTACCACTCAGTCCTCGGCTTCCATGCCATAGGGCGATAGAGCCATCTTTCTCAAAATAGGCGTTGGCGAATGCTTCGAAGGGAGAGATGTGGTCTGGGCATACTGTGTGCCTCGGGATGGTTACTCCCCACAATGCCTGTACCAAGTGGTACAACTCATCGTCAGTCTGTGGCTCACGCTCTAATACGATTCTTGCCATGAGATGATCTTACGCTTTTTGCTGCTTGTTCTTCTTGTAAGCCATTACCCCGCCTGCTACAGCGGGAGCAGCAATGAGCGTGGCATACGGTACTGGCTTGTTCTTGAAGGCCAATGCCCTTTGTCCCCGCCAGTCCTTGAGAGTCTTGGGGTAACGGGACATCACATCAGCACGTTCGAAGTTGTTCTTGAGGTCAGACATGTGCTTGAAGCCCTCTTGAGCCTTGAACTTGCCCCACTCATGCCCATAGTGACCGCGATACGGTCCTGGCTTCTCAAGTGCTTTCTTACGACGGTACGCAAGTGTCTTCTTAGCGGCATATCCACCGATAGATGAGGCCAGATACCCCGCAGTTCCTCCTGCGACTGCGCCTGATGCTGTGCGTCCTGCTGTCTCAGCATTTTGCTTAGTATCAGACTTCTTCAGCAGTTCCTTGTCCTTACCCATCGCCAACGCGCCTGATCCAACCATTGTTGGGGGAAGGATGGTGTACATCTTCTTCTGCCATGACCCGAGGTGTACGTTGTCGTACTCCTTCTGAAGCCCTCTTTGATATCCACGTTCACGACGAGGCCCAGCAACATCAGGGCGATTACGATACTCAAACCGTGCTCTGCGGTTTGCCTGTGTCTTCATGTGCGAGCGCATAGGCGCAACTTCTTCATGCGCTGTGAGTTTGGTTTTTGTGCGCGGCGGGGCATATCCCGGTGCTGGATCAGCCCTGAAGTCACCGCGTGGGCTTTGCGCGAGTCTGTGTTCCTTCACCCGATTGAGGTTGTCCAAGTAGTCATTGGTGAACTCAGCAGTGTTACGTGTCGCAGAGCGATTAGGAATCCTGCCCTGAGTGCGCGCATTCTTGTGATGCATCACGGTGCGCTTGACAGCCTTGCGCTCAGCGCGGGACATAGCGCTGATGGGCTTGGTGATCATCTCGCCATTGATCCTGATGCTGCTCTTGGAGATGTGATCTACGCCGAATGCGCTACGTCCGATGTCCATAACGACTCTTTCCTTGTTGTTGTCCGTCATTGACTTACCGATCCAACCACGCGATGAGGCATATGCCGAAGCCAATGATCCAGCCCTGCGTGTTCCAGATGTGGGATCAGACAACTGCCTCAGCACCTTTCCAGGGACATCTGCATCCATCGCCTGCATCGCAAGGTTCGTCCCACGTCCTGTTCCTGTCGCGGCTTGCTTGGAGGGACGAGTGATCTGCGGGATGGCTTTGAGTTTCTTCCCCGTCTTGGTGGTGAGCGTCTTGGCCCCGGCTCTCTGTGTCTTAGCGCTCAGCGTGCCCATGCCGATAGCAGAACCAGCAGCCAGAGGGTGAAGCGCAACCTCTTTGAAAGGAATGCCTGTCAGGCTTTTGAAACTCTTATCGACATCTTCCACCACTCAAGAATATCGAGTGATGTCAGTCAAAAATTGGGTATTTGATGATCACTCGGCCATTGGCTCCATTCCCGCCGTTCTGACGGCAAAGGTAAACCCGGCCCCAGAGGGACCGGGCGGTGTGACAGAAGTTTAGCACCGACAACCCCCTGACGAGAGGAGACGAGGAATGGCCGTGACATGGCGCCGAAGGCCCGCACCTGCACCATCTGCAACGCACCCATCCCCGACACCGCCAGCCACAACGCCACCACCTGCGGCGACGACAACTGCAAACGCGAACGCAGCACGCCGCGCCAGCCTGCGGCCCAGTACGCGTCGTAGGCGTCGGCGTAGGGGTTGGTGGACGTCATGGTCATTCGCCACCGTCCAGGGCGCGCAGGACATCCGCGCGCAGGAGCATGTCCCGCACATGACCGTCGTCACCGACGATCTGGTGCACTAACAAGTCCAGCACCCGCTGTACCGGGCACGGCCAGTCACGCCCGCACACAACGCACACCGGAAGGCGACAGTTTTCCCCCGCACACCCGCCTTCGGATACGGCGAGGTCGTTGCAGGACATGTGCTCACGCATCGTTGTCACCGTCCAGGGCGCGGAGGATGCTACGCACGAGGTCGGCATCCCATAAGTCATCTGCGACCTGGATGGCATCCCGCACCCGCTGCACCTGCTCGCGTGTGGACTTCAGCGCTTCGGCCTGTACCTTGAACACCACTTCGTGCTGCTTGACCTTCTCCCGTAGCGCCTCGACCTCGTCCCGTAAGCGGCGAATCTCGCGTTGGCCTGCATCGGCATAGGACGCTTGTACGTGGTCGAAGTGACTCATGCGTCACCGTCCAGCACTGAAGGGGTGGCGGTAGCGTTGGCTGCCGACGCTAAGTAGTAGCGACACCTGATTCGAGTGTGGAGAGTGCCGTTCATTGCCGCACGGACAACGCCATATGCCAGATAGAAGTCTCCGCAGTAGCAACAACGCTCGCTGTACTCACTCATCGACTCGTCCTTCCAGTGCGGCCACACCGTTGGCTTGGTTCTTAGCGCTGGTCAAGATGTAGTTGCCAAGATCGGTGGATGTTGCGTACACCGTGGTATCCAGTGCCCATGTGTCAGCAGCAGTCTTCTTGAGGATACCGGAGGTGCCAGCCAGCGCAGCGATGGCATGCGCTGGTCTGCCATACCCCAATGGTAGTAGAAGTGACTACCTGATTATGTCTTTGAAGGACCCAGCCAACGGAATGCTTATGACAATCCCTAGCCCCACCAAAAGCATCGGGGGCCATACTGACATCAACGCCGTACCAACGGTAGCGGCGCTCAATGACAAAAACTCCCACTTCTCCTGCGAGAACCACTCTTTCGGTGTGAGCCGAATCGGTATCCATAGAGCCATGCTCATGAGCAACTCTTGTGTCAGACCAGCAAGACCTACTGCTGCTCCAAGCCCTACAACTGGCCCCCACCATTCGGTGAAGTGATAATCAACCGCGTGATAGACGGCTAATGCCAAGCCATACGTGGCTGTCTGCGTCAATACATTGAAAAGCGCCTTGTACCAGACTCTGATTGTGATGATCTCGTAAATGACTACGGCTATGGCTACTGCCAGAATGCTCCACAGCGACTGCCAGGACACCATCATGAACAGCATGGCGAACTGTAACGCTGAGAACTCTTCGTCGCGGAATCTGACCATGACGTACTGCGACGCCACGAGGAACATGACCCACGGTGGGAGGATCAGGCCGTTCGTGCCCAGATACACACCGACGCAGACTGCTGCCCCAGCGGCGACTAAGACGCTAGCGGCCCTACCAAGACCACGCCAAGTATCGCCATCAGAACCGCCCCAAGGACCAGTCGCATCAGCCATGTGCGCTCTCCTTGAAGGTCGGCCAAGTCCTTCTCGATATCAGTAAAGCGCCTGTCGATTCCTGCCGATAGCAACTCATGGGCATCGACGCGCATATACTTAGTATCAACACGGTCTAATTGTCCCTCCACACGAGTCAAGCGCTCGATGAAGGTCGCCATTCTCTCGTCGTACAAGTGACGTTCCGGTTGGCCTTCGGTCATTACGCCGCATCTTTATCACTGACGCTATACGTTGGCGCTTTAGGAATTCCAAGCAGCCAGCCGAAAGCAGGGTTCACCTTGCGCTCCAACCATGTCACCGCTGCGTAGTACCCGGTAATACACAGAGTGACGAAAAAGGTGGTTAGGGCACCTTTAATCTCATCAGGGAATTCGATCCCCTTCGAAAGCAGCCATGCAAACAGCGTGCCCACCAACGCAGGAACGGCTGTTCTGATGATGGCGATCAAACTGTCGTGCAGGTTCATACCTTCAGTGTATCTACTGCGGATAGTGAACTTCCGCAATTCCTGCTGCTGAGATCAGAGGCTTGCACATCTCGCACGGCTCATCGGTGATGTAGATGGTGGCACCGATGCAGTTGTCTCTTCCCGCCCTCATGATGGCGTTCATCTCCGCATGGATGACCACACAGCCCGTCTGGGAGTAGCCCTCTCCCGGCTTCACATCCATAAAGGCCCGAGGACACATGCCCTCCAAACAGGACTTCTGACCCGCAGGAGCGCCGTTGTATCCGGTGGAGATGATCGAGTTGTTCTTGACGATCACTGCTCCTACCTTGCGCCGATGACACTCTCCCCGTGCGCTGACAGCCTTGGCGATGTTCAGGTAGTAGGTCGTCCAGTCCGGTCTCATACTCACACCTAAACACGCTTCGGCTTTTGACCTCCTGCAATACGCGGGGATGTCTTTACAAATCTCTTCTTGCTAAGAACCGGAATGATCACGGTCCCGTTTGGGTAATCAGAATCATGAACATCACCGCGAACTTTGACTGCGAACAAAGCAGCAGAGCCATGCACGGTGTAATAACTGTTGGTGTTAGCGGCTGCCCATATGTGATCGCCCCGCTTAAGCGCTGGCTTCGCGTCATACTGCCGCACCTTTCGCCCTTTGCGCGGCTTTGACTTATACATGTTGCCGTGTACGTTCCCAGTCTTCGTTTTCGTCTTACGCCGAATAAATGGCTGTATCTCGTCATCTTTACCGCAATACTCATCAACTACTAGTTCTTCGCCAATAGATAGGGTGCTGGCGTTTTCGTCTGCGTCTTGAACGCTAATGTCGTGCGGTCTCTTAATTTCATACGTCACTTGCTCACGGGGAATGTTCGGAGAGAGATCATTCGGAATGAGCGTGGCTTCTGTTTCGAATACCGTATAGCCACCATGCGTGACAACAATATGATCGTTCATGTTGTAATAACACCGCCATCCTCAATTACGCCTGTGATGGAGTATTCAACAGCGTGCTGCCTGTTGATCAGAAAAGAGTCGGTGAAGTCCTGATAAGTAGCCGTTACCGCGTCTGTGTAATAGAGATTTTCGTCAGTCTCAACTAGATATTCTGTACCAGCGTCAGACGGCTCTTGGTGGAACCACAACGCTTTGTATAGAGCAAAATTCTCCAAAGCAGTCACGTAGTTCAAAACATCATCGGGAACAACAATTTGCCAAGGCCAACCGCTGAATGGCAAGTAGTAATAATGCGGGTATTGCTCCCACCAAAGCCCCAACCTCTTCGCAACACTGACGATTGAGTTGTAGTAACTCGCGTAATCAATCTTCCCTGTGAACGAACTAAAGTCGCTACCTTTTGCAGAGTACTCAGTCGAATCATCAGCAAAAGGGGTAGACCATCTGAATGGATAGCCACCATACACATACAACTTATCGTTGAGATTGACGTAATGAGGCCAGATCGATTGATGATTCAAAAAGTCTGCGTTTTCTCTATCAATTACTCTCCACCAGTATTCCTCTGTGGCCTCTACTGCTTTCGCTGCTTGTGGGACAAGAATGTGGTCTGTGATATTCTTTACCCACACAACATCTATGTCGCTTTTCAGCGGAGCATGAATGCGCAGCACGCTGTAGTACAGCGTGTAACGTGTAGCGTGCGTCACATCGTACGGATAAGCCCAACTCGGAAAACTCCATGACGATCCTGGGTAATCAAGGTTGTGCTCTTCCTTAGAAACGACTTTGACGATTGGCTGAACACTACGCAGCAGCACAACCAGATCGTTATTCTCAAAAGAGAAGCCATCAACAATTGCCTCAAACCCAGCATCTACCTTTACTTGGTTCTCCCACACATTGTGCGGCTCCGTTGTGTATTCACACTCCTCAACGCCGGGATCGTAAATACCACCGTTGAGATTCGCCTTATACAGCAGGATTTTGCTTGAGTCTCCGTACTTACGCTCAATGACTACAGCGTGCTTTTTAGATACTGGTATGACTTTGATTGGATAGTAGTCATTTGTCTCATCGTCGGTAGGCACGAAATAGCCATCGACGGGAAGGTCATCCCGATAACCTAAGCGTAAATTGTCATCAGGATCGTAGGGAGCGCACATCCCAATGTATTCAGAGCCTGACAACGTAATCACCGATCTCATACCGGAGAGAATCTCCCGCAGCAACGGTGATAGCGCTTTGTCGCGATACTTGGCAGTACACGAGCATGGTGCCCAGTGTCTGCTTGTCCCAGATCGCGACATGTGTCACCTGACACTCTGGGAGATTCATCCACACCATCGGAAGCGTGTTGTAGGTCATCTTGCTACCAGCACGCGCGAACTGCACCGAACTACGGATGTACATACCGCCCACGACCTCTGTGGTGGCATCACCGACAGAAGTGGGGGAAGCGCTATGAAGTGACGCCCACAGATTCTTGCCGAAAAAGGCATAGTCCAACATCGCGTTGGCAATCTCGTTGCCGAGACCATTCAGATCACTCATTGTCCAGGCTCCACTCTGTACAAGCGTCCCAGGAAGTACAAGTCTTCGTAATACCTGTCGGTGTAAATCTTGGCGTAGAGCATCTTCGCCGTATCCCGTTGCGTAGTGCTTGGATCGTATGACACATTCCAGTCAGGATTTTGTGTCATGTCGAATGCCCATACGGCTTCATCCACGAACATCCCAGTAGGGAGAGCCTCGGGGCTGTCGCTATTACCAGGCCAGTATCCGGCGTAGGACTCGCCATTGCCCCAACCAATCAGGAAGGACGAGTCAGGCTCGTAGAAATTCCCTGGACCCCACGGCTGTCCATTCGGTGCGGTGGGGAAGAAGTGATTCTCGGCAAACGGCGAGTAGTTCTCTCCCGTATGAGGAAGGCTAATTGACGAGATGTACTCTTCGCCGCTCTCCGTATTTGCCTTCGTCCCGCCGTTACGGTAAATGCTGATGTGGAAACGTCGCTGTACGATCACTCCGTCCTTGTTCACGCAGATCAATTCGATGCGCCGAATAGTCCCCGACTGACTCATCAGAATGGGAACGTCGTAACTCCACCGACGCTTGCTCTGCCCAGCAGTTGCAGCGACCTCTACGTAGTACTGCGGATAACGCTTCGGCGGGTACTTCATCGTCAGTTCGCGGTATGGGAAGGTGTCTACTGCGCGCTTGTTTCTGAACAACTCCACGGAATCACGCGGAATGAATCCGCTACCAGCGCTGTAATCCCACGGAGCAGCCAGATCATCGATCATCAAAGATCGACGGTTGACCTGAAGCAACTTCACCGGAGTGATCGGGTCTTTCACCCGCGCATTCATCTGTTCAAGGGTCAGCAGATCGCGGAACTTGGTGTCCACCTGAAGAGTGACAGCGTGCTCCAACGGCTCACACGTAACCTCAGCGATGTGCATCCGAATGCCGTCCTGCATCCCAGCGAACCCACGCAGATTGACAACCATGCCAGGGCGAATCATCCATCGGTTGATCTCCAACGGATTGATCTGCAACTTGATGGTTCCAGCCCATCCAGGCATACCATCTCTCGCCAAGATGCCAAGACCAGCATCTTTTGCCATATCGAGAGTGATCCCATCACCGAAGTTGATCATCACTTCGCTAGGAGGGTTGCTGTACGAGTCACGAGGACGTTCGGTGTACGGATAGACGCTGCCGTCATAAGCCACAGGCTCAAACGTCGTCACGCCATTCTCAATGTTGGTGTTACTCCACTTAGCACCTTCCCAACCCGTGCCCTCACCGTAAATGACGTTGGTGATGTTCATGCCATCTTGAGTGAGGCTCACTTCCATGCCGGGAGAGCCATACCAGATTTCAAAGTCCGGTGGACGGAAACGATCACGCACATGCAGAACAGGCTGACGGTTCGGGTCCTTACGGATAGTCCACGTATTACCAGTAGTCACACCACAACGTTCTGGCGTATACATGATGCCAATCACGTTCTGGACATAGTTCGTGAGAAGTTTGTCCCACGCGCCTGTATTGCGGGTTGCGACACCTGACCATAAGGCACCCTGCTTCCAGCCCATCGGCGTATACGGTGTGACTTCTGTGTAGTTGTAGGTGAGTTTCCATCCTTGTGGGTATTCGATCTTGAGTGGCTTGGTCTTGAGACCACGCTGGTACGGCTCAAATGCGTCGATCAACAACTTCTCTGCGACAACAGGGCGCTCTGGGTACTTCGGCTTGGCAAGGAACCGATCAAGGGCGAACAGCGCTCCTTGAAGTTGGATGGTCACACCATCGTTGTCTACCGAATACGAGACACTGTGACCTTCCCACATCAGTTCCTTCTTGGAGTACTGAAGCGGTGCCATTCCTGCCGGAACATTCGGAACAGGGAACTCTGGTGTAGTCGTTGCCTGATGAATCCCTTCGATGTTGACGGGGATATCAAGCGGGTCCATCGATGAACTTGGTGTGTACTTGTCGCCTACCGGGACGTAGTAGATTTCGTAGTTCGTCCATGGCCTCAAGAACCACAACTCACTGGACGAGATGTCATCAAACGGAGTGATCTGTTCGAACTTGATCTGGCATGTGCTATCACCGAAAGGATCAGCAAATGAGAAGGTCTGAAGTGTTGCTGGTGCCTGACGGAAGAACGTCACTTCAGTTGGTGCCTTGCCTGGGCATGAGGCAAAGATTGCAAAGACATACCCATCGCTAAGCGCGAAGTTATCCGGCTTCCACCTCTGCATCAGCGAACTCCTGGTACTCCGACTCGCGACGAGTCATCGATGCTGAAGTATCCGATCATGCGCGGCATGACCTTCCACCTCTCATAGTCTTTCATGTAGTTTGCGCGCTCTTCCGAACTCATCTTCGACACAGGAATCCAACTCGGTTCAACTGTTTTAATGTGAGTGCTTGCCGCGTTCTTCATATCTTCGACATACGTCCGAAGAGCATAAAGTGCTTTCTTTGCCTTATCCTTCTCTTCGTCAGGCATATTCGGGTACTGCTGCAATTTCTGGTAGATACTATTTGCCTCTTCCATCGCGCTTCTGATGGAGCCATACATATCTTCCAGTACAGGATCGTGAGGCTTTTCTGTATCTATGACATAGAAATCCATGTCGTCTTTGCTATAAATATCAGGTGCCACAATCGCGGATTCTTGAGCGATTGCATCCAATGTCTTAGTCGGCAAAGTAGATTTGTACTGGTTGTATAGATCATTGAAGTCGTTGAATGTTCCTCCCGGCGAATTAGAAGGCTCGCCACTGCTGTACGAGTAGCCAAGTGATCCTACTTCGCTGGATTCATCAACGATTTTGATAGAGCCAATCGTGAAGCCATTGCCTGCGCTTTCACCAGGACTCTTAGTACCCCAGCCTCGCCCAAGCATGATGAGAGTCGGGCCGTTCTTGTCATTAGAGCGGTCAGTGAGTTCTCCGTAGTTGTACTTGTACCGCTTCGGGTTCATCCACCAACCAACAAATGAGCGTGTCCCGTAGTATCCAGCAAATACCAGAACACGCTGTCCACGAGGAGGTGCTTTGGTCCGAAGGACAAACTCACCGTCTGTCAGTACAAGATTGCCGTTCCTGATGTACAGGCCGATGTACCTTGGACCATCATCGACTTGCTCGTCTACACAGAGTTCGCCGTTCTCATCAGTCTTCTTCTGCTTCTTCTTAGCAGTCGCGAATAGCCACTTCTTCTTTCCGTTGTTCTTGTACTTCGGAATACCGGACATGATGACCGTGCCGCCGCCATAGAGATTCAGCGGGAACTCCTTGTACATCACGCCAGTTGTCGGCGTGACACCTTCGGCGGGGTCTTCCTCCCAGCCATCATCAGGCTCTTCGCCAGTACCATCATCGGCAGGGTCTTCTGGCTCCCAGCCATCCCACGTGTCTGGAAGTTCCGGCTGCGGAATGTCTTGCTGCTCTGACAATTCCGAAGTTGGGTCTTCGGGCTGGACGTACGGTGGCTTCAGCGGCTTGTACAGAGTCGGCGGAAGTTCGTCGTTGTAATCCGTGTACGTAGTTGTCTCACCGATGATGTCTGGGGCGACACCGAAGAAATTCAACTTCCCATACGCATCAGCGCTGATCTGTAAAGCACGCGATGGAATGTCCACCGAACACAACGGATCGGTACGCAAAGACGGAAGTACTGGGATGCCCTTGATGTACGTTGGCTCAGGAACATCGAATAAGTAGTTGAACGCAGGAGAGACCGAAATTCCCTCGTACAAATCGTAATTAGCGATCTGATCTTCGATCACATACTCACATGTAGAAGAGAGCGTGTCAGTGACTTCTGCGGTCTCAGCACTGATCGTCGCATACACAGTCTGTGGAGTGCTCGTGGTAATAATCCCGGCAGGAGATGTGGCTCTAAGTTCAGCGATCCGGTCATCAACTACCGACAGATTCGTGTAGACAGGGAAGAACTCGCCGTCGAACTCTTGCGCTGGGGCAATCTCAGCGATTGGGCGATTGACATGCCAATTACCGACAATCCGGTAATCGATCTGGCTGGAATCGGCGTTTGCTTCGGCAGAGATTCTGTTGCTTCCATGAAGAATCCACTGTTCAAGAACTCCGTAGTAGTTCTGGAAGTACTCGTACCACTGCCACTGATGAGCCTCTGTGAGAAGCATCCACTGCTCTTCAGAGAAAGTAGGATAGATCGGCTTCAGGTAGTGAATCTCTTCAGTACGACCCTCGTAGTAAATCTCGTTGTCTTCATTGACCAACTGCACTACGAAATAGTGCGTGTATGAGTCCTCGCGCATGAACTGCGTGTAGAAGTACGAATCTTGGTATTCCCACTGCCATTCACTGCCATCCCACACACGTTCGGTCTTGAAAACATCATCGCCGTAAATGTCGTATACGGTTTGAACGCTGTCTGAGTACACCTCATCGTGCACTTTGGGGAGCACAAATGTACTACTCAGCAAGGCTTCGCTGACATCTTCTTCTGATTCGATGTCAACGGCGGTGATCTCTGTCATCGTCAGGCTAAGAGTGGTCTCCCCGAACTCTTCACCATCTGACAACTCAGGAACATCAACTCGCCCGTTGTTACGTGTAGATGGGAAGCCGACTTCTGCATCGCTAGAAATGGCGTAAGCGACAATTTCATTCGCCTGATACGTCAGTGTGTTGTTGACCAACTCATCACTGAGGATGGACAACGGATATGCCGGGGGCACATGCACAGTGACATCGATATCAGAGACTGCGCTCTCGTCACCGATCTCAACATCTGAAATCGGATGATGAAGATATCCCATCGACACACGCTCAGACGACGTAATGCTGTCTGGCTCTACGTATCTGTTTGTGCCGATCTCAATCGCAGCGCTGATCTCGCGGGACAAGATGGAGTCGGCGCGAATGATCGCTTCTTGGGTAAGAGTGACATTCTCAACCGAACTAGTGTCATCAATAGTCAGTTCAGTGACATACTCAACGTAGTTGATCGCAAGTTCTGATACGTCTTCTTCAGACGGCACATCATCTACGTAGTACGTCAGACTCACACCAGCAGCACTGACCGATGATGTGTCGTACATCGCTGAGATGTTGGTGGTCTGATTGATCTGTACGTCGTCCAGCGCCTCTTCGGACTCAGCACTGTTCACAGCGCAGAACAGGATGTAGTTGACGCTGGGTTGCTCCACAACCTCGGTGGTGTTGATCGCGTTAGGCTCCACCTGAAGCGGAGTCATAACAGTCGGTTCACCCACCACCTCAGCGCTACCAATGCTGTCAACGGTGACGGTGACGTTCATGCTGAGAGTGCCAGCAACGAACTCAGACGAGATCGAACTGGGGATGACGATCAAGTCCATCTCGATGGTGACATCACTGACGGACTCTTCGGAGTCCACCGAGTCAACCATCGCAGCGCTGGTTGCGATGATGTTGGAGACAGACTCTTCAGAATCCACCGAATCGACGTACAGCATGATGCTGGACGCCAAATCAGCAGTTATATCAGGAACTACCTCAGCGGTAGCGATTCCTTCAGGCAGTAGTTCGTCCCACATCGACAGGGACGCCGTGGCATCACGCGTTCTCCACGTGATCGCATTGAGCGGAATGTATCCTGAGATGAAGACATACGGCTCATCGAATTCCTCTGCGGAAACGATGGAGTCGGGTGTCATGGCTACATTCTATTGACGAGAACTACTCCCAAATGACTGCTGGATAATGCAACGTGGTACTAGGCGTACTGCCTTGATACGTCGCTGAGGGCCACGGAAGCCCCAATTTGCGGTATCTATGCGGAATCGTACCTGGGGTAACAGTCAACTCTTGATCGAGCGCCATTTCCGCATTCATCACTGTCACCATGTACGGCATCAAGTTGTACTTGTTCTCTGCGATGTACCAATGCCTGAATGCAGCAAAGCCTTCAGGCGGCGAATATGGCCTGTTTCCTGTCACGAATGAGTAGTTGTATGTCTCTGCCCACGCCGTCCCATTAAACACTTCTTGCGTGACGTACCGATTTGACTTGGAGCCGTAGAAAATTGCTCCTACGCCGTCTGCATCTTCGCTCAAATCAACTGTACGAGCGAAAAAGAAAGAGCACATGGCGTAATACTCAGCGTGAGATGTATTAGTTTCTGGTCCGTTCAGAAACAGACCGCTGTACTTCCCCTCTGAATACGTCGTGTCCAAGCGGACGTATTTCACGGCAGGGCTAAAAGTTGTCCCTGATACAGAACTCACCGAAACAGTCGGTCCAGTAAGCGTTCCTGCCCCGTTCGTTCCTGTTCCAAGAGAGAAGTTGATCAGCAAATAAGCGTCAGCGTAGCCTTCTTTGACCCACGCTGTCTTGAGATAAATAGGCGACGTGGCATGAAGATCGTCATCGAAGTAATGAATCTGGTAAGCAGTAGTGCTTGTGTTGTTAGTAAGAGCAGATGTTGTGACGGTAGTTTGGTCAGCCTGCCCAGTATCTGCTGATTGCGTCCATCCAATGCTTTCCAGCGCAGTGTAGAACGCAGACATGTTGCTTCTTACCGAAGCATTAGAAGTGAACTGATTGTCCCAACTGACGTATTGAGTCGATGTGCTCATTCCCAAATCACCGCCAATGTCGAATACGACCCGTCAGTATTAACTCCCGCATACCGAGCGCCTTTTACCTGCTGGTACTGATGTGGATTTCCTGATGGGTTAGCCACAAATGGCGATCCATATGAATGCTCTTCGCGATACGTCCCAATCAAATAAGGACACACCCACGTAAATGTAGAGAATGGAATGACTACGCGCGAAACATCTTTGCGCAGCGAAGGGTTAACTGACCCAGTTGTTCCACCGTACTGCCAATATCCATGAGAGCCAAGCGTTCCATATGTCATTGACTGGTAATCCAGCGCTACATATCTCATGCTTGCAGACCCAATACCAACGCTTAAAGATGTGTAGTAATACGTCAGCAGTATTCCTCTAGCGTCAGGCTGATCATTCTCGTCAGTAGTCCTGAACACGCCTACTGAAAAATTTGCAATGTGTGGGTATGAAGAGTTATTGCCGCCTGGATCAGTGAACACTGAAGCGTATCCTTCACCACCTGAGCCAATCACATCAACGGTGACGTTCACACCAAGGGAAGGCGAGCCTGCTTGCGTAAGAGGGAAACCGAAACCCGTCAAGTTTCCGGCACCATCAGTGCCAGTGCCAGTTCCGATGCTAAATCGCAACATGCTTGAGCCAACGTACCAACCAGTCTTTATGTAGATTGGCGCGTCATCAAAAAGTTCGTCATTCAACTTATGAATTTGGTACGAGGGCGTAGATGGACTTGTGGATAGTCCAGCCCATGTCATCGTGGATGTGTTTATCTGACCTGTATCCGCAGTCTGCTCCATAGGACCAGTCTCAAAAGCCGCGTACCAACTTTGAAAGTACGAGCGAAGATCAGCATCAGTAGCGCTGTTGTTGTCTAGGACTGTCGTGGCTTGATATGTCGTCATCACATACCTCCAATAAGGCGGATTTGCCACGGGTTGAGAACTGTCTCAGGAAAATCCACGAAAGATACTGTGTACCCGATGTACAAATTCGTCACGCTTTCCGCGCTGTCAATGCTGTCAGGGTTCATCCGTACCAGTCCTCAACATTGACTGTATCCGTGTAGTCGTCAGCCACATAAGACCATTTCTCAGGGTTGGCTGAGTCGAATCTGATCAGAATCGCCCCACGAGGCACCATCAGAGCCACACCAGGAGCCACTGTCGGGTAGGTCGGAGCATCGAACGGGACGCTCATGATGATGTCTGAGCCAGAGGGGTCAATGGAGATCAGCGCACCATGTACCTCAGTGACAGCACCGAATGGATTGTCCCCATCCCCGAACACCAAATCTTCCTTGTTGAAGGCCACGGTGTTGCCCAAGCGATCCTCTCGGACCTCCCAGTCATCGCTGGTCATAATCTTCTTGGTGACGATGATCGGTGTCGGCCATGTGAAGTTGTGCGTGATGTAGCCGGGGTATTCCTCTTCCAGAGTGGGGATCGGTGAAGGAAGGTACAACTTCCCCTCTACCTGAGTGTTGGCGTACAGACCCACGTAGAGAACGTCGTACGCGATAGGGATGTTCTGGAACATCGCCTTGAGCATGTCCCGGCGCATTCCCCGCGAGATGTTGGTGAAGTGCTGCTGTACAACCTTCTGCTCTTCAGAGACTTCACCGTCGTAGATTGACGTAGTGAGGATGATGTATTCCATCAGAGCACCGTTTCTGTCGTGGCGATACCGAAGTATAGATTGCCCTTCAGAATCGAAAGCCTGACGTTATCGCCCACGTAGTACGCCTCGCGGAAGTGAGCGCCATAGACCACGTTCCCGCCCTCTGAGTCATCGCACATCGCGAAGTGTGAGATCAGGCCCCAGTCCATAGTGGAGATCGGGAACATGATGTCCTGGGCATTGGTCTTCTGCCCGTTGGATGCGTCATCCCACCACTCATCATTCATGTAGATGGGAACACGCTCATACGCCGTATCTGTCGGCTCAAGCAACTGCGCGCCTGTGGTGAAGAAGGTGGCAGGACGCGTCATCACCGCGACATACAGCACAGGCGGCATGGGAGTGACGTTGATCATCATGTCTGATATCAACTTCACACCGAAGTTAGTCAGGCTCATACCATGCCCTCCGTATACGGCTTTCTGGGCACGATGAATGTTGCCGTCGTCATATTGCTGGCGAACTTGGGAGTGCTCCACTCCACCGAGTAGTTCGCTGCCTCACAGTGGTAGATCGTCACCGCACTATCAATGGTGACCACGATGTCGTAGGTGTTCTGAGAGAAAGCGCTTACGAGTTCGCGAATGTTAGCCGTGAGATCAGTATGATCCTCACCGTATACATGAATCTGGACCGTTTCTTCAACGTTACGAGCACGCCGCGAGACAGTGTGTTCTCCGTCCATGTAAGGAGAAGCGATCTGCTTCCTCTCCCATTGCACTTGACCGCCGAAGAATGCTGTGGCGATGATGTAGTTGAGATGGTCGTTGATATCAAGATTCGATTGACCAGCGCGTGTTACGTGTGCCGAGAGGTTGAACACGTTACGCTCCAATCAGTGTCAGTGGTAACCAGCCCAAACCTAGTTACCACTGACCATTCTATTCTGGGCGCAACGTCCAGATCACCACGAAGCGACTTGATCTGCCCAAATCCAGCCGAGGTACTTAAGTCCCCACTTTCGAACAGGCTCATCAACGTCGGCAATTCCGATGTGTCCAGGCTTATCGATATCAACTTGCCAGACCTTCCCGCGACCATTGGCAACACCAACGTGTCCGTGCCCATTAGAACCGCCTGAGTAGAAGACCAGTGCGCCACGCGGCGGAACCTTAGCCTTCTTTCCGTTGTGGCGGTACTTCTCAGGAGTCCAGAACCATCCGTTAACTGCTGACGGCCACACAGAGGCATAGTGTCCGTGGGCCTGCGCCACAGCGTGTGCGCAGTGCCCAAGCCACGACATACCTACCGGAGACTTGGTAGAGCCAGAAGCACGCCACTTGCGCATACGCTCTACAGCGCGCTGTCCTTCATGACGACGCTTCTCGTTCACTGCTACCCGAGTACGCCGCTTTCCGACGTACTTCGTCATAGGCTTCCTGAACCTGCTTGCCATAACTACCCTCCACAACGTAGTAGGCGGCGTTGTCGCCTTCTCTTATTACGATATTCGCATCAGGCATCAATTTGGCGATCAGAGTCCTGATGTCGTAAATCAGTGTGTGCGGCAGTGTCTCATTCTCCACGACAACGACGATCCGATGCACCGGACGCATCATCGCGAACCCTCCATGATGTTCTTCCGCAGAGTGTCTACGAATGTCGTAGCCATCCCCAAGGCTTCTACGGCAGGAAGTGTCTCCGTCATCAGTTCGCGGTAACGCACGTTCCCTTTGTCATCGATGCACTTAAGAAGAGTGACGGCATCGACATACGCCCACCCTTCGGGCGGGTCAGGTATGTTCCGATTGACCATCACTCGATGACTCCCTGCAAGGATTCGACGTACTTCTCACTGGTCACGATGACAGTGTTGGTAGAAGCCGCAGTTTCCTCGCCCAGAGCCAGGATGCGTGCGCGGTGCGCCATGATTTTCAGCGTAGTGTCTACAGCCTTCAGATCACCGCTGATTGCCATTCCCCACACGGCGTTTTGCAGAGCGTCCAGACGCGCGAGTTCCAGTTCAAGGACTTCCCGTTTACGGTCATCATTGGCGATCTGAGTCGCCTTACGGATCAGGCCATCGACCTCAGCCTTGGCTTCCATGATCCCGATGTACTCACATCGGTAGACGATCTCCTGCCACGGAGCACCACCGAGCAGCATTTGGTATGCGCGATACGCGCGCTCTTCCCGAGTCTGAATGTCGCTCACAGGGATGAGCAGTCCATCATCCTCCATATTGCGCCCACCTAAATCGAGGATTACTTAGAGTCATCTTAACGACTGTCTCAACATCTAAGCCCTGTTCGATCAGGACGATGAGTTTCTCCCGCGCTCTGGCAGAGGTGCCAGCCCAGATTCCGTACTCTTCTTTGTTCTCTAATGCGTGTGTCAAACAGGACTTAATGGCTTTACAGCCGCCACAGATAATGCGTGCTCTTTTCAATGAGCACTGTCGCTCGTCCTCACCGAAGAAGTGGAAATTTCCAATGCCACGGCACGCAGCCTCATCCCACCATGAAGGGCTATACGCTTCAAGGTGTTGCACAATCGTAAGTTAACAGAGAATCCACTGTTTAGTGAGCATCAACTAACTTCACGTTGTTCGTGTAGCAACTGCTCTTGCGTAAGCCGTCGCGAACCAAGTTCTGAGGACCGCTTTGATAGTTCGATAAACGACCTCAACTCACCTGTTCTGAAGCGGTAATAGGGAGAGCCTTTGACAATATCTCCCTCCCTCTCCCCAGCGTGAATCTTCGCGTCGATCTCCTGCGCGCGGCAGTAGTACGCCGTGGCTACCTCAGCCAGCGTCAAGTACGGAGATTCGATAGGAGCGTCTTTCCTACCAAGAAGGATGTCCATATACTCACTGATCTCTTCCCACAACTCGTCCACGGAAGGAAGACCGTACTGCACTGGGACGCTGCTGAGTTTGTGTCCGAACTGCACATCTTTGGGAGTAGAGCGACGTACTCTCATGCGTCACCGCCGTCGAGGGTGCGGAGCAACTGGTACGCCAGTCGGTCACGTTCGCGTTCAGCATCATCGGCCCGTGTGCGCTCCATCTTGGCGTTACGGGCTTCTTCGTCCCGCTGGGCGATCAGGTCATCACACTCGCTGTGAGCCTCCGCGAGTGAGTTCTCTAGTTGCTTGATCCGCGCCCTGAGAGAAACAGGGACGCTATCCATTACCAGTTTCCAATGGTCAATATCAGGGCCGAACGTCAATCTGCCGGGGAAGTCGCCGGGAGTGGAGATACGAACTTCGCTGTGCGTGATGGCCGTAATGGTGGAGGGGGTAGCGCTGTCCTTGTACCGCAACTGTGCGCCGACCTCCCACCCGTGCAGGGCTGCGTATTCGCTCATCGTGGTCATGCGTCACCGTCCAGGGCGCGGATCATGCGTTGCCCCTGATCTCGTCCAGCGCCCTACGCAGGTCACTGATGGCGTCGGCGGGGTGGCTCGGGAGATCGTCGGGGGCGAGCCTCGTCCACAGCGCGGATACCTCGTCGTCGGTCGCGCCCAGTGCCAGCGCGAGCGCAGCGAAGGCCAGTGCGCCACTCATGCG
>WBZL01001521.1_pt1 | contig 24241 bp, 20 predicted proteins | sample 5204291 | NCBI WGS metagenome assembly WBZL01 (sample SAMN12344345, study PRJNA552823) | activated sludge metagenome | biome: Activated sludge suspended growth; feature: Nitrification reactor; material: Wastewater; isolation source: activated sludge from nitrification reactor of wastewater...
GGTAATACCCGTTCTTCGGGGTATCGGCGCCCGCAGGATTTTCGGTTTGCGGCTGGACGTAAAGCTGATGCCAGGAAGCGCCGCCGTCCGAACTTTTGTGGGCAAAGCCGAAATCGGTGAACATGACCTGGTTGGGGTCATCAGCGGCTACGGCAAATCCGATCGGCGCCTCGGCGTACCACCAGTTCTCATCGCCGGCAAAACCGCAATAACCCGTTGTGATGTTCTGATTGCCCTGGGTCTGGAAGACCTCCGACCAGGCGGCCCCGTCATTGGCCGATTTATACACCAAAGGGAAAGAATTGTCCGTATTGGTGCCCGCAATATACACCGTATGGATGTTGTTGACGGCAGCGCCTATCCGGGTGAATTTGAGGTTGCCGGAGAGGTTGTTTCCGAGCGGCTGCCATGCGCTTCCGGCGCCGTAATCTAGGCGGTACACGTTGTCGTAGCTGAAGGCATATTCATAGGAGGGGACCGTTGGGTAGATGTCGGCGGCGTCGGCAGTCACGATATAGAACCGGATCGTGCCGTTTTGCCGGGCTGCGGCAAAATCCGCGATCACCGCGCCGGACGGCAATCCGCCGACGGATTCAACGGCAAAACTTTGTCCGCCGTTATGAGATACGATCAACCCGTAATTAGTAGCGGCGACAACCAGATCGTTGTCCCAGTAAACGCCGGCAATATAGAGGTTGCCCTGATTGTCATCAAATTTCTGCTCATAGGTCTGCCCGCTGTCGCTGGAAATATAGAACCGCCGCCAATCGCTGACCAAAATCCGGTCTGCCCGGTTCGGGTCTGCAAAAAGGTAGTTCAGCCCGTCCTCGTTGGGGCTCGGCAGGGCCTGCCAGTCGGCGCCTGCCGTATTGCTTTTGACCGGGTAGGTGATCTCATCGCGGAAGTTGATCCGCAAGGCATAAAGGATCTTGGGGTTGGAGGTGAAATTCACCTTGCTCTGCTGAAAAGCGGTGAATTTGCGGAAATCGCAAAAATCCCAGCTTTGGCCGCCGTCCTGGGTGTAGAACAGTTCGGTCATGTCGCAGGACATCCAGATCTGGTTGTGATTGTACGGGCTGATGGCCGGTGAAAACAGCGCGCCGCCGCCGCCGATGCCCCTGTTGGTAAAGGACTGAACCTGACAGAAGGCAGGTGTCAGTGTGAGTAGGGAAACGGTTAACAGGTAAAAATACTTCATCGGTTTTTTCAAACCAAAACGGAATTTACCGGTGATTATATTGCTCAGCAGGTCTGCGGCAAACGATAATTTGATTATTCGTTAATCCGGTGAATTTTTTAACAAATTCTGTAATTTTGCTGAATTCATCACCAATTGCCTCCTGTCTATGCCCATTGCAATCCGGCGAAAATTCCTGTTCTGGCTTATCCTTCCGGCGCTGCTGGTCATCGCCGGCATCGCAGCTATCCGACCGGGGGGAGGATCGGCCGACCTGCCCGAAAAGGTCGACTTCAATATCCATATCCGGCCCATTCTTTCCGATAAGTGCTTCAAATGCCACGGCCCGGATGCCAATGCGCGCAAAGCCGATCTGCGGCTCGATATACCGGAAAACGCCTACGCCGAATTGAAGGAATCGCCGGGGTTGTACGCACTGATCCCGGGCGATCCCGCGCACTCGGAGGTTTACCGGCGTGTTTCTACCCAGGATACTTCCGAATTGATGCCGCCGCCGACCTCGCTGCTCAAACTGACCGACCGGGAAATCCGACTGATCGAACGCTGGATCAGCCAGGGCGCCGGATACAAGCCGCATTGGGCATTCATACCGCCGGAGGAAGGGGCGCTGCCCGGGGTAAAAAACAAGAACTGGCCGAAAAACGACATAGACTATTTTATCCTCAACAAGCTCGAAGAGATCGGATTGAAACCCAACCGGGAAGCCGGCAGGGAGCAACTGCTCAAGCGCTTGAGCCTGGATATTACCGGGTTGCCGCCGGATATTGAGCTGCAGGACCGGTTTCTGAAGGACCCCTCGCCCGATGCTTATGAAAAAATGGTGGATGAGCTGCTGGCAAGCCCGCATTACGGCGAAAAGATGGCCGTTTCCTGGATGGATGTCGCCCGCTACGCCGATAGTCACGGCTACCAGGACGACGGCCTGCGCACCATGTGGCCCTGGCGGGATTGGGTGATCCATGCCTTCAACGAAAACTATCCGTACGACAAGTTTGTCACCTGGCAGCTGGCCGGCGATTATCTGCCCGATCCGACCAAGGAAATGCTGTTGGCAACCGGCTTCAACCGCAACCATAAAATCACGCAGGAAGGCGGCGTCATCGACGAAGAATACCGGCTGGAATACGTGACCGACCGGACAAACACCTTTGGCAAGGCCTTCCTGGCGCTGACCTTTGAATGCGCCAAATGCCACGACCATAAATACGATCCCATTTCCCAAAAGGATTATTACAGCACCTTCGCCTTCTTCAATCAGGTGGAAGAAAAAGGCCTCGTCGGGGATATTTCGCTGGCGTCCCTCGCCGATCCGCCCAATATGACCATTACGGAAGAGGACCGGGAAAAGATCCTCACTTTCATCAACCGGCAGGATACGGCGCCGGTGAAGGTCATGATCATGAAGGACCTGCCGCAGGTCCGGCCAACCTACGTGCTGCGCAGGGGGAATTACGACCAGCCGGCCGATCCGGTATCCTTCAACCTGCCTGAAGCGATCCTGCCTTTCGATACAACCCGGTTCGCGCCCAACCGGCTCGGGTTGGCCCGGTGGCTGTTCGACGAAAAAAATCCGCTGACGGCCCGCGTATTCGTCAACCGGGTGTGGCAGGAGTTTTTCGGCCGCGGGATCGTCAAAACGGCCGGCGACTTCGGCATGCAGGGCGAATTGCCTTCGCATCCGGAATTGCTGGACTGGCTGGCGGTGGAATTCCGGAAGCAACACTGGGATGTCAAATGGCTGGTAAAAACCCTGGTCATGTCGGCGACCTACCGGCAATCCTCCGAAGTCAACAAGCACCACCTCTCGATCGACCCCGAAAACATTTACCTGGCCAGGGCATCCAGGCTGCGGCTGTCGGCCGAGCTGATCCGGGATGAAATACTGGCGGCAAGCGGCCTGCTGACCGACGAGATCGGCGGCCCCAGCGTGAAACCTTACCAACCGAAAGGGATCTGGGAAAGCTCCACCTCCGGCCGGGGGCAACTGGCAACCTATATCCAGGACCACGGCGACAAACTGTACCGCCGCGGGCTCTACAATTTCATCAAACGGACGGTACCTCCGCCCGGCATGCTCACCTTCGACGCCTCCAACCGGGATCAATGCGAGGTAAAGCGGGTGCGCACCAACACCCCCTTGCAGGCCCTGATCCTGCTGAATGACCCGCAGGTGCTCGAAGCGGCCCGGGTTTACGCCGAACGCCTGACCACCGAGGGACCGCCGCCGGAGGAACAAATGGAAAAAGCATTCCGCCGCATCCTTTGCCGGAAAGCCCGGCCGGAAGAAAAGGACCTGATGGCCGATTATTTTGAAAGTGAGGCCGCTGAATTCAAAAACGCCCCGGAAAAAGCGGAAGCCCTGCTGAAGATCGGAGAATATCCGCGGTCGGAAACCGCCGACAAAACGGCCGCCGCCGCCATGATGCAGGTGATCACCCTATTGTTTAACCTGGAAGAAGCCACCACACGGGTTTGATGATAAATTACCGATAATGGAAAAAGAATTCTTAAACCATCGCCTCAACGTCACCCGCCGCCATTTTCTGGGCAAAATGAGCCTGGGGATCGGCAGTGTTGCCCTGGGCTCATTGCTGGTCAAAGACCTGTTTTCAGGCGCGGATGAAATGGGCGCCGGATTGCCGCTCGGGCTCCCTCATTTTGCGCCCAAGGCCAAGCGGGTCATTTACCTCTTTCAGAACGGAGCGCCCTCCCAACTGGAAAGTTTCGACTACAAACCGACCCTGGTCAAACGCATAGGCGAAGACCTGCCGGCATCCATCCGCATGGGGCAACGCCTGACCGGCATGACCTCGGGTCAGGAGAAATTCCCGTTGGTGGGCTCCAAATTCGCCTTTCACCAATACGGCCAGAGCGGCGCCTGGGTCAGCGAGATCTTCCCTCATATCGGATCGATCGCCGATGAGCTTTGCATCATCAAAACCATGCATACCGAAGCCATCAACCACGACCCGGCCCTCACCTTCATGCAAACCGGCGCGCAACAGGGCAACCGGCCCAGCATGGGCGCCTGGCTCAGTTACGGTCTCGGCAGCGAGAACAAGAACCTGCCGGCATTTTGCGTATTGCTCTCCAAAGGCCCCGGCAACGGCCAGGGGGTGTATTCCAAACTCTGGACCAACGGATTTCTGGACAGCGTGCACCAGGGCGTGCAGTTCAGCAACAGCGAAGAGCGGGTGCTGTACGCCAACAACCCCGAAGGCATGGACGGCGCCGACCGCCGCCGGATGCTCGACCAGCTTTCCCGGATGAATGAAATGGGCTTCGAGGAATCCGGCGACCCGGAGGTCAAAGCCAAGATCGAACAATACGAAATGGCCTACCGGATGCAAACCGCTGTTCCGGAATTGCTGGACTTTTCCAAAGAACCCGACCATATCATCAAAATGTACGGCCCGGAATGCCTGGTGCCCGGTACCTACGCAGCCAACTGCCTGCTGGCCCGGAAGCTGTCCGAAGCCGGCGTGCGGTTTGTCCAGTTGTACCATCAGGGATGGGATCAACACGGCAACCTGCCGGGCGAGATGCCCTTGCAGGCGAAGGATGTCGACCAGCCTTCTGCGGCGCTCATCCGCGACCTCAAACAACGGGGACTGCTGGATGAAACCCTCGTGATCTGGGGCGGCGAATTCGGCCGGACCAATTACTGCCAGGGGGCGCTTTCCGCCGATAACTACGGCCGGGATCACCACCCGCGGAGCTACTCCATCTGGATGGCCGGCGGCGGCGTGAAACCGGGCATCGTGTACGGCGAGACCGACGAATTCGGCTATAATATTGTTGAAAACCCGGTCCACGTCCACGATTTCCATGCCACGGTGTTGCACCTGCTCGGACTGCATCACGAAAAACTGACCTACAAACACCTCGGAAGGCGTTACCGGCTGACCGACGTATCGGGAAAAGTTGTACACGACATTATCGCCTGACCACGGAACAGAATTAGACGATGGGCACATTCCAGAGATTTACCGCGCAGCTTGTTTTCTTTCTGCAACTGCTGCTGCTCTTTCTGCTGTTTTTCCAACACAAGGTGGTCCTGCCTTCCTGGCTGGCCGTCGGTGGGCGCATGCATCCGCTGCTGCTGCATTTGCCGATCGGCATGCTGGCCGCGTTCGCGCTGTCCTGGTGGGCCAAACCGCTGACCGGCGGCGGGAATCCGGCCTTTTACCGGTTTCTGCTGGCCTTGTCCGCCCTGACGGGATCGGTAACGGCGCTGGCCGGTTTTTTTCTTTCCCGCGAAGGCGGATACGACCCGGTGCTGCTCAGCTGGCACCAATGGCTGGGCGTGGCCTTCAGTTTTGCGCTTTGGGGGTTGTGGTGGCTCTTTGACCGGGATGCCGGCCATAAATGGGCCTTTCATGCCGCCCTGGGCGCCTCTCTGGCGCTGATGATCATTGCCGGGCACCTGGGGTCTTCCATCACGCACGGCGGGAATTATCTGTTCGAACCCCTGATGCCCGAAAAAAATGCACAGGCGGCCGTCGAGATCACGGAAGAAACCCCGCTGTTTGTGGCGGCCGTATTGCCCATACTTCAGGATAAATGCACCGGCTGTCACAACGAGCGAAAAGCCAAGGGGAAGCTGGTCATGACCGACCTCGACCGGCTTTCAGCAGGCGGCAAAAGCGGTCCGCTCTGGGTGGCCGGAGATCTTCAGAACAGCCTGATCCTGCGGCGGCTGCACCTGCCCATGGAGGAGAAGAAACACATGCCGCCCTCCGGCAAACCCCAATTGACAACCGGGGAAGCGGAAATCATCCGGCAGTGGATCGCCGCCGGGGCCGATATGGGCAAACCCATTGCCGGATACCCCGAGAACGACACTCTCCGGCTGACGGCTGAAACCCTGATGCGCAAACAACGCCAAACCGATGAACCGGCAATGGCGTATGCCTTCAAACCGGCTTCTCCGGCCGTGATCAAAAAACTCAACAATCCCTTCCTGTCGGTGTCCGCGCTAGCTTTCGGCTCCCCGGCCCTCCAGGCCGATTTCTCCATCCGCCGGATGTTCGACCGGAAACAATTCGAAAATCTCCGGGAGGTCGACCAGCAACTCGTAGACCTCAACCTGGCCAATATGCCGATCTCCGACGACGATCTCCGCACCTTGGTCCGGTTTTCCAACCTGGAAGTGCTCAACCTCAACAATACGGACATCACCGGCGCCGGCCTTTCGGAGCTGAAGTCGCTGAAAAATCTGCGCTCGCTTTCGCTGGCAGGGACGGCAGTTCAAAAAGACCATATCCGGAAGATCGGCGATTTTCCGGCGCTGAAGGAAGTTTTTCTTTGGAATACGAAAATCTCCCCAACCGACAGCGCCGAGCTGGCCAGGTCCTACCCCGGCATCCGCTTTTTTCTGGGGTATGAAGATGCGGGCAATCCGCTGCCGTTGCCCCCGCCCATATTGGTCAACGAAAGCGACATTCTGGCCAGGGGCGAGCAGGTTGAGCTCAAGCACTACATGCCCGGTGTGGAGATCCGGTATACGCTGGACGGCGCTGATGCAGATACCCTGAGCTCGACCGTGTACGAAAGCCCGTTGACCATAACCCGCCCCACCATGGTAAAGGCCCGGGCGGTGAAGGAGGGCTGGTATGCCAGCCCCCAGGTGGAGTTCTATTTTTTCCTGGACGGGCAAAAGCCGGATAAGATCGAACTGCTTTCCCCGCCGAATGAAAAATACCGGGCCGGCGGCGCTGAGGTCCTGCTCGATAAAAGGAGAGGGAATATTGCCAATTTCACACAGTCCTGGCTGGGGTTCCGGGAAACGCCGATGGAACTGCTTTTTACCTTTGAAAAGGATACCCCCGAACTGAGCAGTTTTGTGTTGAGTTACGGCGTCAACGTGAATTCGTTCATCATGCCGCCGGTCGAACTCCAGGTTTGGGCCGGCGACGATCCGTCCAACCTGTCCTTGCTGGTCAGGGCCTCGCCGAGGCAATGTACCGAAAATGACAAGGGGCTGAGAGGATCTTTCGGACAGGAAACGGCTTTTCCGGCAGGCAGGCGGAAATTCTACAAGGTCATTGCCCAGCCGTTGTCCGTGCTGCCGCCGTGGCACCCCGGCAAGGGCGACAAGGGCTGGCTGTTTGCCGATGAGGTCTTTTTCTACGGGAGTTAACCGAACTGGTGCTGTACTTTTATCACTTCGGCCATGATGCTCAATGCGATCTCCTTGGGGCGCCGGGCGTTGATGTCGACGCCTACCGGCCCGTGTACCCTGGCGATCCCGGCTTCGCCGAATCCGGCGTTTTCCAGTCTTTTGACCCGTTTTTCCTGGGTGCGCTTGCTGCCGAGGGCGCCGATATAAGCGACCTTTGACCGCAACAGGATGTCCAGGGCCTGGTCGTCGATCCGGGGGTCATGGCTGAGCAGAACCGCGTAGGTGTATTCATCCAGAATTAACCCGGGTAAAACCTCCGCCGGCCAGTCGTTGATCAGTTGATGGGGCGGTACCGGAAACTGCGTTTTCTCCGCGAATATCCCGCGGGGATCGATGACGACGGTTTCAAAATCGTACCAGTCGGCCAGCCTCACGAGGTCGGCTGTGATATGGGCGGCGCCGACGATGATCATCTGGCTTTTCCGGGCAAACACCTGGATGAAGAACTGCCCTTGTTCGTTTTCCAGGACCTGGTGCTTCCGTTCCCTGAAAGCGGTCAGTGCAGCTTCGACCAATTCGGGTTCCGGCTGACGGCCAACGGTGCTGCCGTCCGGATAAACGAGCAGATGCCCAAGCCCGGGCGACGACAACCTTGTAACCAGTATGCAGCTTTCATTTCGGCTGACGGCATCCCGGAGGTGGGTCCAGACCGGCTTTTCCTGTTCCTGGTACGCCATGAACGGCTCGACGTATACGTGGATGGCGCCGCCGCAACTCAGCCCGACGGCCCACGCATCTTCATCGGTCACCCCGTATTTCAGCAGCCGCGGCACTCCTTCTTCCATGACTTCAAGGGCGGCTTTCACAACGCTGCCTTCAACGCACCCGCCGCTGACGGAGCCGGCCATTTCACTATCAGCGGACACGGCCATGGCCGAACCGACGGGCCGCGGGCCTGAGCCCCAGGTGCGGATCACGGTGGCCAGGGCGAATTTCCGGTCCTGCGACACCCAATGATTTACGGTTTCGAAAATATCTGTCATGTGTTCAGCGGCTATTCAGCCTGTTTTAGAGCTTGTCCGAGAAATATCCTCGGCTGAATCAATAGCGCCAGGAGGTCAGGTCGGCGCCCTGCGGAGCGCGATTTTTGACCTCTTCCGTCCATTTGGGAATGAACATCTGGTGGTACCTGAGCCGGGAGATGTGGTTTCATTTTTTGCTTTAAAGATAGGGATTTCCCCAAACCTATTGCACCCACAGGCGGTTCAGGGTCTTGGGATCCTCTTCGGGGAACGTATAGAGTTCGATCTTTTGCTGTTTCCCCTTCAGTTCCAGCAGGTCTACCCGTTGGATGGTCAGGTCGTTGGGCGGGATGCTGAGCTTGTCCAGGAGGTATTTGGACAACAGGATCTTCACCCCGTACTCATTGCAGAGGTTTTGCAGGCGGGAGGTTGTACTGAGGACGTCGCCGGAAAATACCAGGTCCTTTTTGATCACGCCGATCTCACCGACGGTGACTTCCCCGCAATGCAGTCCGGCCTTGAACTCGGGGACGATCCCGTACCGGTCGAGATACCGGGGCGCCTGCCGGCGGATAGCGGCTTGCATGCCATAAAAACAACGAATGCAATTGGCTTGCTCCAGGCCGACCGGCATGGGCCAGGAGATCACGATCTCATCGCCGACATACTGGTAGATCTCCCCGCGGGCGGCGATGATGGGGTTGGTCAGGTCGTTAAAAAAATCATTGAGCAGGTTGAAGAAACGGATATGCCCCAGGCGTTCGGCCATAACGGTGGAAGAGCGGATATCGGCAAACATGAAGATCCTTTCTTCCTGGCGGGGTTTGTGATAGCGGCCGATCAGGAATTTGCCCAATACCCCGGGGCCGTATTTGTCGTTGACGTGGAGCATTACGGTAGTGGCGAATGAGACCAGCGTCCAGAAAATGATGTTCTTGGCCAGCAGGCCGGTCCGCAGCAGTTCTACGGTCGTCAGTTCCACGGTTTCCGACCAGCAGGGCACACCGAGCTGGTAGCTGAGGTAAACGGCCAGGCCTACAGCGCTGAAAAATACGTTGAGCAGGGCGATCAGGAAACTGTTGATCATGATCGCAAAACCGAAAGAACGGGATCGGACCTGGTCGCGCAGGACAAACATCAGCAATGAACCGGATAGCAGGCTGCTTGCGGCGGCAGTGAGGGTGTTGACGGTGAAAAAGAGCGGGAAGTTGTAGGCGCCGGTGCGGGCCAGGAGGGCTGTTCCGGAGATGGCGTGCGTATTCAGGGCGTCCAGCGCAGCCGCTGCCGTCCAGAATACGGTAATCCAAAGAACAATACTGATTCTCCGGCGTTTGAGCCCCTCCCCGTAAAACCGCATGGCTGCTGATTTTCCCCGCAAAGGTAACTGAATTTGGTTTTATTCGGCCGAAAAGATGGTTTTAGCCCTTGGCGTGAGTACCTTTGCGACATAAGCCAACCCGTTTATGGAACTGCGTCTTTTGTATCCTGAAACTGCGCTCCTGACCGCCCGCACCGTCGTAAGGCGCTGGCGCGAAGCTGAAGGGAAAATGTTATACGACCTTGTACAGGCCAACCAATCCTGGTACCGGGATATTTCGCCTGCCGTCATCCGGGCGGTGGAAAGCCCGGAAAAAGCAGAATGGTTCGTCCGCAAATCCATCGCCCGGTGGTTGATGCAGGAAGAATTCTCTTTCGGGGTATGGACCAAGGAAGAAGCCAAGCTCATCGGCGCCGTCCGCCTTTTTGAGATCAATTGGGACGTCCCGGTCGCTGAGCTCGATTTCTTCATCGACTTCGACCATGGAAAACAAGGCCTGATGACCGAGGCCGCTCACCGGGTTGCCCGTTTCGGGTTCAGGCAGTTGAACCTGGAGAAGATCCAGCTCAAGACCTCTTCCGACAATTACGCAAGCCAGCGCCTGGCCCGGAAACTGGGCTTCCGCCGGGAGGGCGACCTGCGCAGCGATTTCCGCACCCTCACCGGCGAGTTGCAGGATTCGATGGTACTGGGCCTGACCAAGGTGGATTTCGGGGAGTGAGGAATATGGGGTTTCGACGGGGCTGATCCATGCAGAAGGAGACGATTTTCATAAAAAGGCATACATAAAGATTAAATCAGCATAACCGAAGTTGGCACCCTCACAGGATCTAATCAGGTTGAAATTGGGAAAAGGACCGTGCTATGCTTTTCAAATGGATCAAGGCCAATAAAAAGATCGGGGACGAAGAGTTTGACAAGATCTACCCTGACGCCCTTCGCAGCAAGGCGGATACCCATTTTACGCCCATTCAGGTTTCAAAGACGGCTGCCCGGTTGCTGGCGCCCGGACCGGATGTAAAAGTCCTGGATATCGGCGCGGGCGTCGGCAAATTCTGCACGATCGGCTCGGTCTGCAGCAAGGGGTACTTTGTGGGGGTGGAACAGCGCAAAGGGCTTTGTGCGATCGCCCGGGGCGTCTGCGAGCGGTACAACCTCACCAATGTGGAATTCATCCACGCCAACATCACCGATATCCCGTTTGAAGCATACAACGCCTTTTATTTTTTCAATCCGTTCATGGAAAATATCTGCCCCCGGGAAAAGATCAATGACGAGGTTGAATTGAGGAAAGAACTCTTCGGGGAGTACTCCGGCTATGTCAGGGAACAATTGGCGCAGCTGCCGAAGGGCACCCGATTGGTCACCTATTACAGTTATTTGAGGGAGGTCCCTCCGAATTATGCCCTGAAACGGTCCTTATTCGACAACAACCTGAAGGTCTGGGAGAAACTGTAAGGATGCCCGGTGATAGAACCGCGTGACAAGCTGATTGTCCTGGCCGACAAATCCGAAGTCATGCAGGCGGTTTATGAGGCGTTGGGGATGAAGTGCGGGGATTTTGCTTTTGGGGAAATAACCCGCGGTCCTGGCCCGAAAGGTCAAACGGGCGCGAATCTTTAATTTTATACTTCGCCCTTCCCATCCGCCTCAATGTATTCACCACCGATTCGAAATATAATGACGCAGGATTGCGGGTCTCTTTCGAAACCTGCAGGCGCGCGTTATACTTGGACTAAAATAACATCATCATGGACGAGACGAACGTAGAACGTAAAATTTACCGGTGGAGGTCTGCTGGCTATATTGCTTTTGGTTGCGATCATTGCGGTGGGGATGGGTGCGGGGATTGGGTTGGGTAATCGGGTAATGACCTAAAAAAAAGAATCTTTAGTTATCTTCTCTTATTGATCAATTTAATCGAAACAATCCCTAATTCAAGGGTTGCTTGTTTCAGAAAAAATATACACTTTTGCATCAGATAGGATCGAATAGTTTCCTCTTATGTGAATATCTTTATTATTCCGCTTAATTGTTATACTACATGGAAAAAATCGGCGATAACATAAGAAAAATAGAATTATTGGGACAGGTTTTTACCCCTGCTTCTCCAGTAGAGATAAAAGATCTATTTTCGGGCAGGCAAGAGCAAATTTCGAATGGAATTTCAATCTTACTTCAAAAAGGTATGAATGGAATTTTGTATGGAGACCGAGGTGTAGGTAAGACTTCTATTGCAAATATTTTAAAAATTTTAGTCCACAATCCTAGTAAAAATATCGTAATCAAAGAAAGTTGTGTTTCTGATGACACCTTCGATTCATTGTGGAATAAAATCTTATCCAAAATAACAATTGAATATAACTCAGCTAAGAGGATAATTGGTTTTACTCAAGAACCCCAAAACAGCACAAAGCAAATAAAAGCTAGTGAGTTGATTAAGTCCACCCCTATAAAAATTGAATCATTAATAGAAATATTTGGAGTACTTGGAAAACAACTAATCATTATTATAGATGAGTTTGATAGGCTACCAAAAGCTTTCAATAAGACTTTGTTTTCAGATTTCATCAAGTATGTGTCCGATAGTTTTCAAAGTGTAAAAATTCTAATCGTAGGTGTAAGTGAAGACGTCTCTGATTTAATTGGGGAACATGAATCCATTGTCAGAAATTTAAAGCAAATTCACTTACAACCAATGTCCCCTAAAGAGCTAGAAGGGATTTTAAATATTGGATTAAAAGCGTTAAAAATGACAATGTCCGATGATGTTAAAAAATCAATCATTGAGTTTTCAAGCGGATATCCTCATTATACTCACTCTCTTGGTTATTATAGCTGCCTATTAGCAATTACTACAGGTAGTGATCATATTGGTAGAAAGCAATTTGATGATTCAATCCAACTTGCAATTGATAATGCTCATGAAAGCATTAGAAACGATTATCAAAATGCAACTTTGGCCACAAAAGAAAATATTTATAAAGAAGTACTTTGTGCATCCAGCTTTGTAGAAACTGATGAATACGGATACTTTAGAGCCAAAGACCTTGAAGAACCTTTAAGCAAGCTTGTTAAAAAAGATTTAAAAGTAAACAACTTTGCTTTCCATTTGGGTAAATTTTGCTCTTCCGAAAGAGGAAATATTTTAATTGCAAAAGGAACAAAGAATAGGAGAAGGTACAAATTCAAAAATCCATTAATGAAAGCATTCATTAGGTTAAATATTTACAAAGACTCCTTGTTAACTGTGTAAGTTTAATTCCATGGAAAATAACTCGAAATACATTGCAATCAAGAGGCTCAATTTCTCATTATGATGGAGTTCAGCTTGAATTTGTAAATAAAAGACCTAACATCTTGCCACCAGAAGATCTTATCTTGAAAAAAGTTTGGTTGAAATTCAAAGTGACCTTTTATTGGAGTTTGGTCTTGCCATTTAAATAGTTTTATCCTTCAGTTTCAATGGCGATACAAAATGGGGGATTTAATTTGGAAAAGGATGGGGTTCCATGCCCCAGTTTCTATACAAAGAATAAGCCACTAAATACTTGAATCACCTAAAAAACCCCCAAATCCTTAGCCACCAAAGCCGTATCCAGCCCGCTAGCCCGGAGATAAACCCTGAGCGTCCCCCCATCCCCCGAGATCAGCGATCATTTTCAGGCTCACATCCTGGAGGTATAAATTGGTGGCCGCGCTCCGCCTGGCCGTATGGGTCGTGACAAAACTCCATTTCGGGCCGGTCTTTTTCCTTTCTGAAACTTCTGACGAGCGCATCTGGTTTGAATAACGGCATAAACCCGGCTACCCCAATACTTTGATTTGAGATCCAATAAGGTTCGTCGCAAGCGTGGAACGACTGATAACTGAAAACTGTCGACTGGTGACTAAAGAAGGGTGGTCCCTGTAGGACCAGATAAATGCAAATAAACGCATGATAAAGAGATCATTATAAGCTATATTTTGGCTGGTTGGAAATATTTCAGAAAACTACAACCTGATCAAACCGCAGATCCCAATCAATATGGTCGCCGGTTTCAGGGTATTGTCAATGTCGATGCTGTCGGTGATACCGTTGTACGTTTCGCTCGTTCTTCCGGTCTGGTTGTAACGGCCGCTGGTGAAGCTGGCGTGCAGGCCCAGGCTGATCCGGTCAGATATCCGGGCTTCGACAGTGCTGAAGATCCCATAGGCCAAACCGAATTCATCGGTAAGATAAGCATAAAGTCGTCCATCCGGGTAATACCCGACAGCGGTGCGGAAGTTCGTATGGCCGAATCCCAGGGCCGGAGAAAGGGAGAAACCCCATTTGTCCCCATCCAGGTGGATCTTCGGACCGATCATCGCGTACACGTTCTCGTAGCCGTTCACGGATACGGTGTAGCTGTCCGGACTGTCGCGTTCCAGCCACCCCTCCAGGGCGACCTCATTGTACGGGTTCCAGCTGATGCCGGAGTTCAGGGCCAGGCCGACCAGGTCGTTAAACCGGTAGACCGCTTCCAGGTTCAGCCCGAGGCCGGACGTGGCGCCCTGATGTGCGTCATTGTCAAAATTGCTTCCGGCGTAGGCGCCCAGTGGGATGCTGAGGCCGAAAGCGGGTACAAGCTCGATCTGCCCATAGGCAGACAGCGGCACGAATGCCAGGAATAACAGCCAACTTTTCATGAATTATACAGATTTGGTTAATCCTGGTCCAATTCGTTCAAGATTGCTACTATTCGGCTGATTAGCTCTATGACTTCAATTTCAGGGAGGCTATCATTTAGGTCTTTGATTAACGCCTCCCACAAGGCCCGGTATTGTTTTGACCGGTCGTTTAGCTCCTCTCTCATAGTATGAACTCGCTTGGGATGATAATTTGAGGAGGGCAATATAAAATAAAATGTTTTAAATAATATTATAATTAAACAAATTAACACATTTAGAATTGAATCAAACACACCAGCCTATCGCCAAAGTTGCTCTTCTTTATCTCGCATTCCCAAATCCTGATCACTTTCCACCCTTTCTCCTCCAAGATCCTTGTGACCTCCGCATCTCGTTTTATATTTCTTTCCCGCTTGGCCGTCCAATAATCTTTATTCTGTTCAGGGCGTGTATTCCTGCAGTCGTGGCCGTGCCAAAAACAACCGTCTGCGAAAATGGCTATTCGTAATCTGGGAAAAACAAAATCCGGTTTTCCTGGCAACTTGAAGTTCCTACGCCATCCAGTTATCCTCTTTTCTTTAAAATACGCAATAAGCTTCAGCTCCGTCGATTTGTTCTTTTTCGACTTAACCTTCCGCATTATTTCGCTGCGCTCCTCCGGCGAAAAGGTATCGGCCATGGGCTCGTTATTTCAGATTCGAAGGCGTCTCGATCATTAAGGATTTGTCGATTTCTACGGCATCAACCCGTTCATTATAAATCTCGATTAACCTGGTAAGGCTGTTTTTAAGGCGGTCGCTTTGAAAGGCGCTGATTTCTTCAATGTTTTGAGAAACAAAGGACTCAATAGATTCGACCCCGACTTGCCCTCGACAAAATTGCTCTTCCATTTGTCGGGCAGCGGCAAGTTTGGCGTCAGGGACAATCATGTAAGCCTTTAATCCATCAGCAATATTCCGCTTACATTTCTCAAAAACGGGCTGCATGGGCGCCATAGTCACATGGAAGATGGTATCGCCGACAATGAAGTCCCCCTGGCGATTGGTCGGTTGGTCTGCGGTGCTGGCAGATTCATTTGAAATGGGAATATCCGGAAAGCGTAGTTGTAGTTTGGCGCCGACCAGGTGCTGGGCGACATATCCCGATTTACCTTCTTTAACAGCTTCTGCCATCAGGTGCTTGATAAGCTCCCAGGTTGATAGCCGGCTGTCATAAAGCAATTTGATTTTTTGCCGATTATGGAAATCTTTAACCCGATCGACCAAAAAGGCTTGAAAAGAAGTCAGAACCTTATTCCTTTCCGTTAAAGACAGGTTTTCCAGACCTAATCCAGCCAGGTCTTTGAAAAGCGGTCGAATATCGCCCTGGCTACCTCTATTCGTGCGCCCACCTTCCTTTGCAAAAGGTCTTGTCTCATCAAATTTTTTCAAGATGGCAGCAACTGCAGCCCCGCTGGCGCCTTTTATCTGGGCCCCCCCGCCGGCGATATGGTTATCAAAATGAAGGTCGTAATCCTCCTGCAGGCGTTCCAAAAGAACAAGGGTTGCCGCTATCGTCCCAATAGCGGGTCCGTTGTTTGCTTTCACAATCTTCAGGGAGCTATACCATCCCTCAAAGACCGACAGCGGTTCGTTGTCCTTCATATCTTGGTTTACGATCTTCCAATGATTGGTTCATTTCCTTCAGGAGAGGATTCAAATAGTTCTCTGCGATCCAGGCCACGACCGGTACGCATACCGCGTCGCCAAAACCGAATAAGGCCTCATTGAAGGTGCCCGTAATATTATAATCGTCAGCGCCCATGAGGCGAGCGCATTCGCTGGGCGACACAAAGCGGATTTTAACCTTACCCTTTCCTACCCTCAACAATATCTGCCGGGCGCTTCCGCCTTTCGGCGTCCTCAGGCAGCCGGCTACTCCATCAGACCGGATCTCTGCCATAGAGCGCCCCTGGCGGACCCTGCGGAAAGCGGTCAGGTAGGCGTATTCGTTTCTACTTTTGAGAGAATTGATAATAGCAAGGTGGCGATCAAATGTTTGATTCAAAAGATACTCTACCCGATCTTCGCTCCACCATTCTTCCGAGTTTTCCGGGGTATTGTCAACAATATCCTTAAGTTCATAAACGCGGTTAGGTAGCGCCGGCAATTCCCGGACGTCCCAATTGATCTCCGGATGGTCAAAAATAAAATTGGCCAGTTTTTGACTTCGAACAGGGCTCTGATAAACGCTCAGCTGCTTGCTTGCCACGGCGCCGTTGCTTCCTACATTTTGCTTACCAACGATAAAAAGGCGAACCCGGCTTTGCGGAACAAACCGGGAGGCGTCGATAATAAAGGCGTCCACTGCGTAGCCCAGGCCATTAAGGGCCAGCATAGCTTCCCGAAAGTCTTCGCCCTGGTGGGAGGTCAAAAAACCCTCAACGTTTTCCAGCAACACAATTGGCGGTTTGCGGTCGCCCATCCCTTCCAGGACATTGACGAACCCCCAAAAGGCGGAAGATTGTCCGCCGGAAAGCCCTTCCCGGCGGCCGGCGAGGGAAAGATCCGTACAAGGAAAAGAAGCGGTAGCCAGGCTAACGGACGGTACTATATCTGCCTCCAACTTATGGATATCCTCTAATACAAAATGATCCTCATCTTCCTGAAAATGAGCGGTGTATTGCTTTTGTTTAGTAGGATCGATATCGTTGGCAAATTGGATTTCCCATCCTGCCTGCTCCAATCCAAGCCGCATGAGCCCAATTCCTGCGAAGAATTCAGCAAAGGTTTTGGGCAAATTTCGGTTCTGGAAGTCTTTCGCCATGTAGTTAGCTTTGAAACAAAGGTAGGGAAAATTTATTGTTTGTTTTCGCTTATGAGGATGTCTTTTGTTTTCAATTTTTTGTTTGAAAATAATATGTTACACTAATCCAAAGTTACAGATAACCATACGCTAGAATATTTATCACATGGTTTTCCATGGCAAGTGAATTCTATAAGCTATTTCGTAGTTTTTTTCGGGCATTTTTTGCTCTTTTATCGATTGAAGGTAACAAAATTTCATTATAATTTCCGGTAAGCAAATCCATGAGAACTCTACCGTGTTTAAGAGTAAACAAAGGGGGTACCGCTTCCCCAATCATTGCGCGTACACTAGAATGACCCCATTTTTTCAATGCCTTCCCCCATACAAAATTCCTTGGAAATGTCTGCAAATGAGCACATTCAAGAACACTAAGAACTCTGTTTTCATGAGGATGAATTGTGTTATGACTCCCAAGATGAGCACTCGCTGTAAGGATGGTGGGCGAAGGACCATTTGGCGACATTCTTTTATATGAAGTTTTAAACCCTTTTATAAGCCTGACCTCTTTATCAGAGATAAATACTATTGGTTTAGGCAGAATGTCACCACACTGAAAACAATAAACTGAATCTTCAATATGATTGGTATAATTACCACAAGACTGGCAAGTATTGTTTTCCCATGCACTTTTGCCAGAATAGGGAGGTATCGCTTTAACCATAGTAAACCTTCTATCTTTCCACACCGGCACAAAATGTAGTTCATTATATTCATTAGCACGAGAACCTTCGTCAGTTGATGGATCCAATGTAGGAGCTTTTAGCTCTTTTAATGCTTCAACAACAGATTTATGTTTAATTCCATTAGTTCCATGGGACGGTTTAGGGTAAGGATATTGTTCAATTTCTGCCAGCCTAGTTGTAATGGTTAGGTCTTTCCTGATAAATGTGATGAAGCTTCTTTTTCGAGTTTGTGGAACTCCATAATCCGCCAAATCTGTGATAATTGGATAAAAGCTGTATGACTCTCCAAGCATTTCAGCTAAAAGGTTTGCTGCTGAAAGCGGATCGTTTGTTTTTGGATGCCTAACTAATTTGGTAAAAAATTGTGGCACATTTTCAACTACTATGATTTTCGGCATTAATCCAAGAGCTACTAATCCTATTACTTCTGCCAGCAGATTTCTTTTATCTTTAGAGCCTTCATCCGGGTCTTGCCCACTTCCTCTTTTACCTTTCGCACTACTCATACCTTGACACGGAGGGCAGGCTGAAAGTAAAGACAGCTCTCTTCCAGGATACATTGCCTTAAATGTATCTATGACATTTCTATAAGTTTCTCTCAAATCACCATGAATGCCGGTAGCTCCCGTATGATTTAAAAGACAGACTTCCATCCTTTTGGCTACAAGTTCCGCCATGATTTTGAAATCAAAGCCGGCATCCCTAAATCCAATATCTCCTGCACCGCAGTTGGAAAAAAGGCTAATCGCCAAATGCTGATTTTTCATCTAACGATTTATTTTGAAATGTTTTGAATTTTAACAGATATAGCCCTTGCAATGTTTTCTGGGCTTTGCTTAAGAGCAATTCTATCCTTCTCCTTGTTAAACTGGATATTGGGAAAAGCAAGCGTATGTAATGCAGAAAGTTTCGGAACAAATTCTTCTTCAAATTTGAATTCATCCTTGTAATACTTCTGAAAAATTGTAAAATATGATACAGGCCTTCCATCTGATAATCCTTCTTGCTCTTCGTATATCCTTTCAAGCAACTCTCGATAATCGAGATCTTGAATAGGGTTTTCCAGTTTTTCAATTCGCTGAAGCTTTTCTTCAGGAGATTCAATTGTTGTGAAAACGCTTTTTACTAAATCCAGAGAATAAAAATACTTTGTCATTGCATATAGTAACTTACCTATAGCTTCAACTGTCATAATTGAAACAATACCTGATGCTTCGCATTCCTTTAATATAGCAGGTTTCTCTCCATCTTTTAATTGCTTGAACCCTGCAAATTCCCTCGCAACGATTACTGCATGTTCGGCCTTCGCTTCTCTACAATGACTTTGTGCGCCACCTACTTCTGCATCATCATTTGGAAGTGCTCCACTTGATTTTCCTTTGGCTTCAAAAGTCAAAGTATAAGAATTATCACCTGCATAAGCAGAAAGAATAACATCTTTTTTACCCGAAGCTCCATCTTTTTCTGCTTTAAACCCCATCATCTGTAATACTTCGACAAGAGCCTGTTCAAATTGAGTATTCCCCCTATAAGATGCAGCTTCTAGGTTTTGAATCGCTTGATATGGGGATTGCCGATCAGTTGTAGCAAGTAGTCGAAAAGTCCTATCACGCCATTCCATTATAGCTAAGACCTTTTCATCTGGTATCCCTATTTCATATAAATAGCCTTCAAAAAGGGTTTCCATTATAAAAAGGTATTCAAATTCTGCAATAGCTTCTTTTGCAACCTTTCCCCCTCCCAATTTTGAAGTTACGGTCTTAATATACGGATGATCTTCGTTTACAATGAATTTACTTCCATCCTCATCAAGCCTAGCTATTCCTTCGTTTTTCCCTTTAGCTTTTACCTCGACTTTGGGCTCTGCAAGATCAAAACCTAATTCGGAGTTAGGGCCTTTTTTAGTCCATAACGCTGAAAGTGGCTCCATAAATGCTTCTCTGGAGAAGGTTGGAAGTCTATGCGCAAAATCCGATTGCTCTTCTTCTTTTCTATCAATTTCGCGCTGCTTTGAAGTTGTTACGGAGTACACAGCCTTTTGGATAACTTCTAATTCGCTCTTTTTTTGAGAGGCTGCAAAACGCTCCCTGTCTGCTAATAAATCGGAGTCTAATCCATCGGCGTAAATTATATACTGAGATCTATAAAATGTTCTAAACGAAGGATCATTGAGTGTTACTTTGGCATCACCTTCATTAATAAGCCTACTTAAAACATAAATAAAAAAACCATAACTTCTTGCATATTCTGATGATCTCCCTTCATGTAAAGTTTCCTCATATAATCTTATCACCCCCCAAACTTTCCCCAAGTTAGGAAGCATGACATAAGGTATCACTGAATTAGGAGAATTTGGGTCTAATCCTTTTTCTTCGCTAAATTTTATACTTCCTACAACGCCTGCCTCATTTACGGCATCTTGCCATTTATTGTTCAAGGCGTCTATAACTTTAGCGTCTTTAAAATCCCAACTTTCATAAATACCCTTCTTTAACAACGTCGGAATTATTTCTTCAAGATTTACGTAAATTTTAAAATCCGGTCGAATAGGCATTGCGTTACCCAAGATCCACTTTAATCGCCCAAGCTTCAACTCCACATCTTTCAAGTTATTTATAATAGCTATTGTCCATGATTTTTTTGAAAAAAGATTCTTGGGGATTTTTTCAACATCAATAAAACTTTCTGCCATAAGCTTATCTACTTGATCATTGGTAAGTTCAATGATTGGCGACTGATAAGTCCGGATCCTTTTCGCCTCTGGTTCAGAAATTATAGTGGAAGCCCCGGCGGTAACAATAACATCCGATTTGGTATTTATGTCAATATTAGTTTTATCTTTGAGATCATCGAAATTAATGCTAGTCAGAAAAAATTGATCATTGATTTTACACAAGTGAGTAATTTCCTTGCCAAGAGAGTAGCTTGCAAGTTTACCAATTCCAAATTTTCCAATAACTTTTCTGCTTTTACCTTCCCTATCGATTAAGCGGTTTTCCCTTTTAGGGCTTCTTGCAATTTTCCAAAGGCTTTTTAATCCATCTACATTCATTGAGACTCCATCGTCCCAGATTAGTACTTTTTCAACTACCTGTTCTCCAGGAATAAAAACAAAGACTTCTGAACAAAACGCATCAAAACCATTTACAACCAGTTCTTCAACGGCCTTGTAGGGGTTGCTGTAAAGATGACTAGAGAAATGTTCAATGATCTCATAATCAATTTCAAGGGTGACCTGGTCAATTCTCGTTCCGTAAGCTAGAGGCATCTTAGGTTTATTTATGGTGGCAAGATATAACTTTCTGTTTGGATGAAAACAAGGAGTTATTTCCAAAATACAACATAACTGTTATCATCACCTCAAAAACCGCCCCAGTTTTCGCTTAAAGAAAAAGTATAACAATCTTAGCTGATCGCTTCTTTAAGTACAATCAGGATTTCCCTTCTACTAAAGTGTACAAGTTTACATGATCAGGTCATTTGATTCTAATCTTTAGAAATTTCAAAAGTCAAATATTCTCTTTTTCTTACCTAAAACATGTTTCTTCTCAAATAAAATTTTAACTCGATCTTAACTATATATACCAACTTTGGTCGTTTGGTGGGATAAAAGTCCTATGAAAAAGGATTATACTTCTCCTTATCTCCATCCGGCTTTGTTGCATCGGGAGATTCAAATTAGACTGATCAAACAAACCTATTTCCTGAGTCTTAATTTCCATTAATACATTATCCATTTCTATCTGGTAAAGATCTTTAATGTCAAATAAGCTTTCAATCGGCCAAAATTGATTCAATAATGCCTGTCGACCGGGGTCTTCATTGTACGGGTTATAGTCCCAGAAAAACCAGATCACTTCAAATAGCATTTCTAAATCTTGTCTTTCAAATGCCCTCTTTTGATGAACCGATAAAACCATTTCCAAGTACCGTTTAAAGGTTCTTGGTATTTCCTCGATCGAATCATCCGGAAGAGTAAGTAATCTAATTCCCCGTCTAATTTGCTCAACATCAATATCATGGTTCCCGTACTTAGCTCGATCAATTACTCTTATGGCATCTTCAATATATGGATTCATATTTATATATATTAAATAAACTACTTCTTATAATCAATCCCAATTCCAAGATTGGATCAAAGTCTCTTCAAACCATCCCACCCCAATTCTTTAACCCCAATTCACCCTCCAAGCCGCTCATCAATCCCCAACTCCTTCGCCAACTCCGGGTCCTTCCGCATAATCTCCCGCTCCAGCTCATTCACCCGCTTCATCAGCAGCGTAATGATCTCTTTCCTGGTGATCGGCTCATTCTTGTCCTCTGTTTCCTCAGTGGCCCGCAGATCCGCCAGGACGGTCTTTTCAGCCGCCACATCGGAGGATTCCCGCAACATCTTGCCGGTTCCCGAAAACAGCCACACCAAATCCAGCTCCGGAAAATGGTTGGCCAGCGCCTCTACCAGCTCGATTCTTGGGTTGGCCGTGCGACCGGTTAAAAAGTTGGATAAGTTGTTTTCCGCATATCCGGTGATCTTGCAAAATTCCTTTTGCTTCAAATCCTTGTATTTCAGAAATGCCGAAAGCCTTTCAGCAGCAGTCTCTAACATATAACAGATAAAAAAATATTAAATATTGAATCAATAATTGGTGACAAATTACAATTGATTATATAAATTTGCACAATCAATTATACAGAATTCATGCAATTGAATTCAATAGATTCAGAGCCGTGAATATACGGAATTCAGCGGTATGAATATCCTTTTCCCTGAAGTATTTGAATCTGAACTAAGCTGAAATGTGATGGTAAGACCCAATTAATTGGGTTTTTCTCATGGGAATGTTTACAAATATACAATCAATTGCTGTCACCTTAAAATTAATTAGGATATGAACTTGAATTTTTGGAATTTCTTAAACGAGAATATATCGGCCGCGGATTACGAGCGGCTGCACAAAATTCTCAGCTGCTCCAAATACAGGTTGACCACCCTTCAAAAAGGCCAGGAAGATTTTTACCCGCAAGAAGTAAAGGCTTTGGCCCAGTTGCTCAACATGAAGCCCATCGAGCTGATAATGGAACACGGAATCGGCCGGAAATACGTCACCCTGCAAATGGCGGACGAACTGGTCAAGGAAGAAGGCCTGGAGGTCGGCCTGCTCGCTCACTCCGCTTAAGTCAAAAACATGAAAGGCCACACCATAACCCGACGGCGGATTGCGGCCGGATTGCTGCGCCAGGAAAAGAACCATTGCCGGTTTTGGACGGCCTATTACGCCGCCCACCGGGGTGGAACCGTTACAAATGAAATGACGGCCAGAGCTGACCAGCTGCTCGCCAAACAGCAGACAGGCATGAAGCTCTTTAACAAATAGTCATGGAAGAATTACTGCAAGCCATTCAGGAAAACACCCGGGTCGTTTCCCGCCTGGTCCATCTGATGGAAGCCCGGGAAACCCGCTCCGACTGGGTAGACCCCGACGAAGCGGCCACCATCCTGGGCATACAGCTCCAGAAGAGCGGCAACCACCGGCGCCGCGTCCGGTGGCTGGCCGAAAAGGGCTTCCTGGTCAAATACCGGCCCGGCAAGCCGCCGGCCTACTGGCGCGAAGAGCTGGAAAAGGTCAGCGCAAAAATCGCACGCGGAGAAATCGCCTATATCGGTCAAAAATAAACCTGCCAAGCATGAGAAAATCAAAACAGGCCAAATCAAGCGGCCCCCAAACAAGAGAAACCGGCGCTGCGGCGCCCGGCCCCATCGACTTCTACCAGGATCAGCCGGCCAACACCATCCAGAACGCGACGCCTATCCGGCCGGGCGTCAAGGCCAGGCTGCTCCAATACATCACCGACGAGAAAAACCCACTTCCTGCCGACCTCAACGTGGTCCTTCAAAACCTGTACAACATCGAACACGACCTTGCGCCGATACCCATCGAGGAACGGATACCGGCCAACGTCTTTTCGGTCTTGAGCCCGGAAGCCAGGGACTGGGCCGGTCTTTCCCGTCGCGATCCGGCGCTGCCGGTCCTGCGGTTTCCTAAAAGCCTTAATCCGGAGCTGCAAAAGACGCTGCACACCTTCAGCACCATCATCCCGTATCTGAAGCTGGTGCATGAGAACGACCTGAGGGGCCGACTGGCCGATGTGGTCTACGATATGCCTGAAAAGTCAGGCCAGTAAGGGGTTAATAGTTTGACGTTGGTCGCGCCCCGGCATAGGCGCGGCTTTCCCTCCAGGCGATCAGGCGCTTGCACAGGTTCGACTCCTGCCGGAGGGACAATTTGTTAAGATTGCGAGTACAGTAAGGCCCCGCGCAAAGGCGCGGACCGCAAGGTAAAGCCGACCGGCGCCGGTGAGCGATCAGACGAGGACACCAGGAATGGGCGCCGGTCCTTT
>WBZL01001522.1_pt1 | contig 24224 bp, 21 predicted proteins | sample 5204291 | NCBI WGS metagenome assembly WBZL01 (sample SAMN12344345, study PRJNA552823) | activated sludge metagenome | biome: Activated sludge suspended growth; feature: Nitrification reactor; material: Wastewater; isolation source: activated sludge from nitrification reactor of wastewater...
ACTCAAGGCGGTGTTCGGCGAACTGCGCATGCACGACATCCGTGAGGCAGTGGTCCTGCCGATGGTGTTCGGCAAGTTCGACGACGAAGGCAACCCGACCGACCCGACCATGAACGATGCGGCCACGAACGTGTTGACCGAACTCGAGTGGTGGGCACAGGCCCTGAGCACCGCCCGCGCGACCACCCCCTTCCCGCTGTGAACGCGCGCCGAGTCGACTTCTGGTTCGACCCCCTGTGTCCCTGGACGTGGTTGAGCGCCGAATGGTTGCTGGATGTCGCCCAGCGGCGGCCGCTGGACATCCATTGGCGCGTGCTGTCGTTGGCCCTGCTCAACGAAGGCCGTGAGCTCCCGGACGAATACGTCGCCCTGATGGCCCGGGCCATCGGGCCGGTGCGCGTGCTCACCGCCGCACGGATCACCAGCGGCGACGACGTCGTCCTGCCGTTGTATCTCGAGTTGGCCGAGCGGTACCACCGCCAGTCCCGCGCCGACGATGCGACCATCATGGCCGAGTCGCTGGCCGCGGCCGGACTCCCCGCCGAGTTGGCCGAAGCGGCCGCCAGCAGCGAGTACGACGAGGCTCTGCGCGCCGATCATGACGCCGGTATGGCCTTGGTGGGCGACGACGTCGGCTCGCCCATCATCAGCCTTCCCCGCTCCGATGGTCCGCCCGGGTCCGAGGAGACGTCAGTGGCCTACTTCGGTCCCGTGGTGAACCCGGTCCCCCGCGGCGCCGATGCGGACCGGTTGTGGGACGGTCTGGTGCTCATGACGGCCGTGCCCGGCTTCCACGAGTTGAAACGAACTCGGGACGGCGCGCCCATCATCGACTGAATGATCCGCCCGCTCTAGAAGAGCGCGTTGGCGAGAGCTGCGCGCGCCTTGGCCACTCTCGGGTCGGCGGGGCCGATGACGTCGAACAGTTGGACGAGGTGATCGCGCGCTGCTGCCCGGTCGTCGTCCGAAGTGCGGCGGACGGTCTCGATCAGACGCTGGAAGGCGCCGTCGACGTCGCCGTTCGCCGCTGCGATGTCAGCAGCCAGCAGTTGGGCCGCCACATCCTCGGGGGCGGCATCCGCAGCAGCCACGGCGGCGTGGGGGTCGGCGTCGCCGATCCGGCCGTACAGGCCGGCCGCGGCAAGGCCCGCCCGCGCTTGTTCATCCTTCGGGTTGCGGGCCAGGAGTCGCTCGAAGGCCGCTTGCGCAGCGCCCCAATCGCCGTTCTCCATGGCGGAATACGCCGCGTCGGCATCGGGATCCGAGGGCGGCTCCGCTAGGGCGGCGGCCTCGGGAGAGGGGGCGTCGGCGGGAGCTGCTCCGGCGGTTCCGGCGACCCCGGCCTTGGCCGCTTCGGCCAGCAGCGCGTCGAGGTACTGGCGCACCTGCGGTTCCGGCAGGGCGCCTTGGAACAGCGGTAATGGTTGGCCCTGGACCACCGCGAAGACCGAGGGGATCGACTGGACCTGAAAGGCCTGCGAGATGCGCGGGTTGGCGTCGACGTCGACCTTGGCCAGCACGAACCGCCCGCCGTACTCGGCGGCCAGTGCCTCAAGGACCGGTGACAACTGCTTGCACGGTTCGCACCAGGTCGCCCACAGGTCAAGGACGACGGGAACCGTCAGCGACCGCTCCAGCACATCTGCTTGGAACGACGCTTCGGTCACATCGATGACGACGCCGGCGGGGGCGTTGGCGGCACGCTGTTCGGCGTCGCGCTGGGCGGCCAAGGCACCCAGATCGACGGCGCCGCGGACATTCAGAGGGATGGTGGGATCGCTCACCGCAGTATTGTCTCAGCCCGGTCGCCTCAACCCGCAGGGACACTGGTCGCCGCGGCCAGCCGCTCGCTCAGCGCCGTCACCACACCTCGGCGCATCCGCTCGCTGCGCCGTCGGACCGCCATGGTGACCTGGGTGCCGTCAGTTGCGGTGAGCACGATGGCGCTCCAGTCCGCCGATGCCCCCATCTCGTGGACGGCCGAGTAGGGCGCCGAGGTGAGCAGCATGCGTCCGCGCCGATCACCGATCACCGCGAGGCCGGCATCGGTGAGCCACAGCCGACCCTGACGTCCTGAGAGTTGATACGGCCCGGCCGTGATCGTCACCGGTCCGGCGTGCCTCGGCGGCAGGGCGCCGGGCCCGAACTGGAACCGCTCATACGGTGTCAGCGTCCGGGTGTCGGGCCAGTTGCGGTAGATGAACCAGGCGACGAACGGGGAACTGAGGGCCAGGAAGATCACTCCCACGACGGCAGTCTCGGCTGCCGATGACGCCTGGGCCTGATCGGCACCGCCCCCGGCTCCGGCGATGACCGCCAGCAACACCGTGCCGTTGTTGATGGCGTGCATCGTGATCGGGACCCACAACGAACCGGACCGCAGATACATCAGGGCCATGACTACGCCGAACACCCCGGCTCCGACCGGGTCCACGTGCAGAATGCCGAAGGCCACGGCCTGGACGATCACGGCGACGCCCACCCGCCACTTGACACTCCAGCGTTCCAGGAGGAAGCCGCGGAAGATGATCTCCTCGACCAGCGGCGGCAGGACCACAAGCGAGATGGCCAGGATGCCGACCCCGGCATCGGTCGACACCTCGGCCTGGGCGACGTAGTCCGGCAGCAGCAGCGACGTGAGACTGCTCGCTCCCAGCGAGAACGTCAGCAATGCGACCGACATACCGATCACCACGAACCAGTAGCGCCCGATGCGGGGCCGCTGGAAGAAGCCACGGAGGTCGATGTGATGCCGGATCGCGACGTAGATCGCCCAGCCCACCAAAGGCACGTACAGCAGTGCCCCGAAGATCTCGTCCGCGGGCGCCGAACTGAGGATCGATTCGGCGACGGCCGCGACGATCATCAAGGCGATCAGTCCCAGGAGGGCCACCAGCGGAAGCCAACGGGTCCGCACCGCCGCGAAGGCGTCTGAGGGAACCAGCCTCATGGGGTCAACTCCGCCAACAGCAGCTCCGCCGCCTCCTGAGCGTCGCTGCGGCCGACCACCACCTCGTCGGTCAGACGATCGAGCAGGGCCGCCGCCGTGTCGATCCGGGCGTCCACCCGTCCCAGGGCCAGGCTGCGGATCTCGGCGGCCACGCGGGCCCGCCGACGCCGGTCTGCCGCCCCGGAGGACTCCGCCGCCATCCGGTGGTCGGCGATGGCGCCGATCAGTTCGTCGATCCCCGCACCGGTCGTCGCCGTGATCGGCACCACGGGGGGACGCCACTCGCCTGCGGCCACCGGTTTGGCCGACACCATGGCAATGAGTTCGCGCTTGGTCGCGTTGGCGCCCGGGCGGTCGGACTTGTTCACCGCCAGCACGTCGCCGATCTCCATGAGTCCCGCTTTGGTGGCCTGGATCCGGTCACCCATCCCCGGCGCCTGCAGGATCACGACGGTATCGGCGTAGCGGACGATGTCCACTTCACTCTGCCCGACCCCCACCGTCTCGACCAGCACGATGTCGAAGCCGCACCCCGCCAACACCCGCACCGCCGCAGGAGCCGCCGCAGCGAGCCCGCCCAGTTGGCCGCGGGCCGCCATCGACCGGATGAACACCCCGGAGTCGGTGCTGTGAGCGCCCATCCGCACCCGGTCACCCAACAGGGCTCCGCCGGTGAAGGGCGACGACGGGTCGACCGCGAGCACTGCGACCGTCAGACCCTGGGCCCGCCACCGTTCGATCAGCGCCGCCGTGGTGGTGGACTTCCCCACCCCGGGGGCGCCGGTGATTCCCACGACATGGGCATGACCGGGGGGCAACTCGGCGTTGATCGCAGCCGCGGTGTCGGCGCGCTCCTCGACCGCACTGATGAGGCGCGCCAACGCCAGTCGATCACCTTCGCGTGCCCGAGCGACCGCCTGCGGCGGGTCGAGCGTGCGCATGGATCAGGCGGTGGGGACGCGCACGATCAGGGCGTCGCCCTGACCTCCGCCACCACACAGGGCCGCCGCTCCGACCCCGCCCCCGCGGCGCTTGAGTTCGTGCGCCAGGTGCAGCACGATCCGCGCCCCGGACATGCCGACCGGGTGGCCCATGGCGATCGCACCGCCGTTGACGTTGACCACCTCGGGATCGACGCCCAGCTTCTTGGTGGACACGATTCCGACTGCAGCGAAGGCCTCGTTGAGTTCCAGCACATCGAGGTCGGCGGGGCTGATGCCCTCCTTCTCGCAGGCCTTGATCACGGCGTTCGCCGGCTGCTCCTGCAACGAGGCATCGGGACCTGCGACCACACCGTGCGCACCGATCTCGGCCAGCCACGGCAGGCCGAGTTCCTCGGCCTTGGCCTTGCTCATGACCACCACGGCAGCAGCGCCGTCGCTGATCTGCGACGACGATCCGGCGGTGATGGTGCCTTCCTTACTGAAGGCGGGACGCAGGCGGCCCAGCGTGTCGACCGTGGTGTCGGCACGCACGCCTTCGTCGGTGTCGAAGACGATGGGGTCACCCTTGCGCTGCGGAATCTCGACCGCGACGATCTCGTCGTCGAACACCCCGTTCTTCTGCGCCTCGGCCGCCCGTTGGTGGGACTGCGCGGCGAACACGTCCTGCTCTTCGCGGGTCAGGTCGTACTTCGTGTTGTGCCCTTCGGTGGACACTCCCATGGCCACCTGATCGAACGCGTCGGTGAGGGCGTCGTAGGCGGTGGCATCGAGCATGGCCACGTCGCCGTACTTGAATCCCGAACGGCTCTTGGGCAACAGATGAGGGCCCTGGGTCATGGATTCCATGCCCCCGGCCACGACCACGTCGTACTCACCCGCGCGGATGAGCTGGTCGGCCAGGGCGATGGCGTTGATGCCCGACAGGCAGACCTTGTTGATGGTGAGGGCCGGGACGTCCATGCCGATGCCGCCGGCGACGGATGCCTGGCGGGCGGCGTTCTGCCCCGCTCCAGCCTGAATGACCTGACCCATGATCACGTAGTCGACCTGGTCGGGCGAGACACCGGCCCGCTCCAACGCCGCCTTGATGGCGAGGCCGCCGAGTTCGGCAGCGGAGAAGTCCTTGAGTGAGCCGAGCAGGCGGCCCATGGGCGTACGCGCGCCGGCGACGATGACGGATCCGGACATGAACCCTCCCAAATCGAAGATGGTCCAGACTACCCCGTGACGCGCCGGGGCCCGGTCGGCGCCTGCCGTCGGCGCAGGCCAGAATGGCCCCATGAACGCCACCCCTGCCCCGCTGCAGTCGCTTGTCACCCGCATCGACCACGTCGGAATCGCGGTCCCCGATCTGGATGAGGCCATCGCCTTGTACGGCAAGGCATTCGGGATCAGTTCGATCCACGAAGAGGTCAACGAGGAGCAGGGAGTACGGGAAGCGATGCTGGCCGTCGGCGATTCCGGCTCCTGCATCCAGCTGCTCGCCCCCCTCCGGCCGGACTCCCCCATCGGCAAGTTCCTCGACCGGCAGGGCCCCGGGATCCAACAGATGGCGTTCGGCGTGGATGACGTCGCCGCGGTGGCCGATCACCTGCGCGCCGCCGGCATCCGCGTCCTGTACGACACCCCGAAGACCGGAACCGCCGGCTCACTGGTGAACTTCGTACATCCCAAGGACTGCGGCGGTGTGCTGGTGGAACTGGTCCAGGCCGCTGATCACTGACCGGCTACAGCCAGCGCGACTCGAACTCATCGGACGGGGCGGGACGCCCCAAGCCATAACCCTGGATCAGCGCTGGGTGCACGGAGACGACGGCCGCCAGTTGTTCGTCGCTCTCGACCCCGGTGACGACGGTCTGCCAGCCGAGGCCGCGATGCATCGTCACCATCGCGCGCAGGACTGACTCAGCAGCCGGAACCCGGCCGAGTTCCCGGATCACGCTGCGACTGAGGATCGCCGATCCGAGCCGCAGCCGGGCGAGTTCCATCAACGGCATCGAGCCGGCGCCGAAACCGGTCACCGCAACATCCACCCCGCTGTCCGCCAGTCGCTCGGCCATGGTCACCGAGTGGTCGAAGTGCGCCGTGAGCGAGTCCTGGCTCACCTGCACCCGGAACCGGTGCGGCTTCACGCCGGTGCGGGACAACCAATCCAGGAGAACGTCGCTGGTGTTGCGGTCCAGCCATTGAGCGCGGGACAGGGCGACTCCCATGCGGAACCCGGGTCGCAGTCGCGGTTCCCAGCGCTGCACCGTGGCCGCAGCCTGACCGAGAGCCCAGTCCCCGATCGCCAACGGCAGGCTCCCGCCCGCACCCAGCAGCCGGATCGGCTCGACGATGCCCCGCTCGGGATGGTCCCATCGCAGCAGCGCTTCCGCTCCCGCGATGAGACCCGAAGAGTCGAACTGCGGCTGGAAATGCAGCAGAAACTCCCCATTGCGGGTCCCCCGGACCAGGTCACCCACCAGGGCGCCCTGGTTCTGCTGCCGTTGGTGCAATGCCTCATCGAACATCACCCAGCGATTGCGGCCCAGCCGTTTGGCCTCGTACATGGCCGCGTCCGCCTGATCCAGGAAGATCGTCACATCCGTCTCCCCGTATGTTCGGTCGGACTCCGGAGTGATGAGCAGCGCCCCGACCGAAGTGGTCACCGTCAGATCACCGACCGGGAGAGACAACGGCGCCGCTGCCCGGGCCACGATGCGGGCGGCCACCTGCCGCACGCTGGCATCGTCCACGGCATCCTCGAGGAGGATCACGAATTCGTCGCCGCCGATGCGCGCCACCGTGTCGGTCGCCCGACAGGCTTCCTTCAGACGGGCCGCCACAGTTTCCAGGACATCGTCACCGGCGCCGTGCCCGTAGCGGTCGTTCAGTTCCTTGAAGCCGTCGAGATCGCAGTAGAGCAGTCCGACCTGGCCCCGCTGCCGGGACGCGCGGGTGAGGGCGTGGGCCGCGCGGTCCAGGAGCACCCCCCGGTTCGGCAGGCGGGTGACACCGTCGTGAGTGGCGCTGTAGGACCACGCACGCTCCCGTGCGGCCCGCTCGGTGACGTCGGCGATCGTCACGGTCGCTCCGATCCCGGCGACAGCGGCGATGTGCACGCTGAAGGTGCGCAACCCGGCCGCGGTGTCGACCTCATAGTCGTCACTTGATCGGGGCTGGCCGTCGGCGATCACCGCCTCGAACGACTCCAGGAGGCGCGCCTGCACATCGGGTTCGGCGACGAGCCGCCGGACGATCGTGTCACCTGAGGCGCCGACGCCGCAGAGCGGTCCCATCCGGTCCAGCCACACCCGGCTGCAGGCGACCACTGTGCCGGTCTGGTCGAACACCCCGACCCCCATCGGCGAGGAGTCCAGAGCGCTTTGCGCCAGCGCCTGCTGCCGTCGCAGTTCCGCCTCGGCAGCGATCTCCGCGGTGATGTCACGGTTGACGATCACGACTCCGGCATCGCCGGCGGCATCGACGAACGAGCTGACGATGGAATGGACGGTGAGCGGGCTGCCATCCCGACGTCGCTGCTGGATCCGCCCGGCCCAGACCCCGCGGGCCACCAGTTCCTTCTGTACGACCTGGGGATCCAACGGCTTCCCGTCCGATCCGGTCTGGGTGCTGGCCAGGATCTCTCGGGCGGACTGACCCATGACCTCGTCGGCCGAGTACCCGTACAGATGCTCGGCACCACTGTTCCAGAACGTGACCGACCCGTACTGATCCAGCGCGGCCACAGCCTCGGTCATCCCCGCGAGGGCGACATCGGCCATGCGCCGTCGATCGATGAGCAAGCCGACCCGCACGATCTGCGCGACCAGGAGGGACACCTGCTCCAACTGGGCGGTCTCGTCTTGCGTGAAGGGCGTCTGCTGACCGAAACGTACGACGGCGAGCACCCCGATGACCCCGTCGTCGCCGAGCAGCGGCAACAGGAGCGCCCGCGCCCCCACCATGGCGTGCTCGGCCGCGAACGTGCGGAACTGGGGTCGCAGGTCGGGCTGATCGGCCACCAGCACAGGTCGCTTCTCACGGACTGCGGTCGCCAGCGGCCCGACCTTCGAATCGGCAGGAAATGACTGGAGCAAAGAGCGGATGTCCTCCACTCGTTCCGGCCGGGAGTCCCACGCGGCCCGCAGCCGCAGCACGCCGTCGGGTCCCAGGATGAAGACGCCGCCGGCCGCGCTGAACGTTTCCCCGATCCGTCGGGCCAGCGACTCCAGAACCTGATCCAGGTTGTCCCCCACGGCCACCAGGTCGTCGAGCAGATGAGGCCACAGCGCAGCCATGAACTGATCCCCGCCGGGCAGCGTCGCACCCACAGGCATCAGGGTAGCCCCGCAGGGCACCCCCTCTGCGGCACAATGGGTCCATGGACTGGCAGGTGTGGGCGAACCGGGGTTGGACGCTGGGGCGACGGCTGTTGACCATGGAGGTGTCCACGGTCGAGGCTGCCGGTCTGCTGCATGGCATGGCGAGCATCGGTCCGTCCTTCGACAAGTCCCTGCTGCCCCGGACGACAATTCAGCAGGCCGGCGCGACCGGGGTGATCAGCACTCTCAACTACGCGTTGACCACCACTCAGCAGTCGTTCTTGGAGGCCTTCGCCAACCGGGTGGTCGGGCCGCAACGCCTTGAAGGTCGGCCGCTGACCAAACGGGCGGTCATCTTCTCGGCGGATGTCCTGGGGGTGGGGGTGGGCCTGGCTGCCCAACGCATGTTGCGACAACACCCCGACGAGAGCCTGTTCCGCGCCGCGGTCCGGACTGCCGCCTACCGGGCCACCTCGGGGGCGCTCGCCGGGGCGGTGGCCGTGGGGATCGATGGCGCCTACGACGCCGTCGCCCGCAGTGCCACCCCCGGGACGGTGAATGCTCCGACCGTCGTCGCGATCGGGGCAGGCGCCGGTGCCGCCGTCCACCTGGCCCGTAGTCACCGACTGCTCGACACCGCCTCCGAGACCGACCAGTACGGCGATCCCGTGCGCTCCGCCAGCTACATCCAGCCGCTGCGCGCCATGGTGGTGGGCGGCGGTGTGTCCCTGGGGCTGTACGCCAGTTCCCGGGTCGAGTCGTTGGTCGCCACGGGGATCGCCGCCGGGGTCCGCTGGGCGATCCCGCCTCTGGCGCCGGCGGCCGGAGCGATCGGGCACGCCGCTGCCCTCGGCGGCGTCGCGTTCGCCCTCGAACGCGCCATCTCCTATGTGAACGACATGACGGAGACGGCGGGAAACGCGATCGAACCCGCCTACCGCTCCCGACCGGATTCCGCGCTGGTCAGCGGCGGCCCCAACAGCGAGGTCGACTGGAACACCATCGGCCGCGAGGGGCGCCGCTTCGTCAACATGGCGCTGACCCCGGCTGAGATCGAGGAGGTCACCGGGGCACCGGCGGTGGAACCTATCCGGGTCTTCGTGGGATACGACAGCGCCGAGAGTCCCAATGCGCGGGCGTTCCTTGCCATGGCCGAACTCGAACGGATGGGCGCCTTCGAGCGCCCCTACATCGCGATCTACTCCCCCACCGGCAGCGGATACGTCAACTACGTGGCCGCCGAGACGGTCGAGTTCCTGACCGGGGGCAACTGCGCCGGCGTGTGCATCCAGTACTCGGTCCGGCCGTCGTTCCTGTCGTTGGACCGGGTGGGCACGGCCTGGGAGAGTTCGTTGGCCCTGCTGACCGCGCTGGCCTGGCGGATCCGGTCGATGCCGGAAGGCCGGCGACCCAAGATCCTGTTGTTCGGCGAGTCGTTGGGCAGCCAGAGCGCTCAGGACGTCTTCCAGAAAGAAGGGGTCCAGGGTTTCGACATCCTGTCGGTCGACAAGTCCGTCTTCGTCGGCTCTCCCTATGCCTCTCGGTGGCGGCGCCACTGGTTGCGGGACCCGGCGACGATGGACCCCAACGGTGTGGTCGTCGAGGTCGGGTCGCCGCAGGAGTACGCGGCATTGGCCGACGAACAGCGCCGGCAGGTGCGGGCGATCCTTCTCACCCATGGCGAGGACCCCATCCCCAAGTTCGGGCCGCGGTTGGCGGTGCAGCGGCCGGACTGGTTGCCGGAGGACGGCGAGCGTCCGCCGGGGGTCCCGCAGGACATGCGTTACTGGCCGCTCTTCACGTTCTTGCTGGTGGGCATCGACCTGCTCAACGCCGATCATGTCGTTCCGGGGACCTTCGACGCGTATGCCCACGACTACCGCAAGAACATCCCCGAGATGATCAGACAGGGCTTCGAGTTGCCGTGTGACGACGCGGTGATGGTGCAGATCGAGAAGGCCCTGCGCGAACGGGAACTCAGTTGGGCCGAACGCCGCGTCGTGTTCGACAATCTCGAGAAGGCCGAAGAGTCCATCCGGGCCAAGCTCGGCGACTGGGGCATCGACCACAAGGTCGTTCCGAATCTGGTGGCACCGGAGCGAAGCCTCCCCGACGACCCGTACGAAGTGGTGCCCGCCTGATCGCAGCGACCCGTTCAGTCGCGGCTGCGGCCGTAGAAGCGGAACGTCAGGACCGCACCGATCAGGCAGAGCACGCCCACCAGGATCTGCACCGCCCCGCCGCCGCCGATTCCCAGGACGACGAACCAGAATGCCGCCAGCACCAGCATCGAACCGGCGAAGAGCAACAGATTGGCGCGCGTCGTGGAGTCCACGCCGCATTGTGCTCCCCCGTGAGCCGGGCGTGCAACGGCTGACCCTGCCGTGGCTGACATAATCCAGGCATGCCGTTCGACAACACCCGCGCCAAGGCTCAGGCATCCCTGTCCGAGGCCGACGCTGACGTCAAGAAGCTCGAAGCGGATCTGAGTTCCGCCCAGACCAAGCTCAAACTGGTCCAGGCCGGGGACGCGGCCGTCGACAAGGTGACCGATCTGCCGGTCGTGCGCGACAACACCGATTTCCTCCGGCAACGAACGGAAGCCCAGGTGTCGGCAGCCCAGGCAGATGTCGACCGGATCGAGGCCGACCTCGCCACCGCCCGGACAAGACTCAAATGGGCGCAGCGAGCGCTGGACACCGTGGACAACGTGAACGAGACCGTGTCCGGTCTGCAGGATGCGGCCCGCGACGCACTCGACTACGACGCGGCGGGCAGTGCCCCGTCGGCCGATGTGGTGCTGGATCCCCCGGCGTCCGCCGATGGCGACCAGCCCGGTCGCCCGAACACGTAACGACCGCGCTCCCGCCACGACCGCGCGCGGCGCAGGTCGCCGCCGATGGCCGCGAACTCGTGCCAGGCGACCCGGACCGGATTGAAAGACTGGATGTTCTTCGTCAGGCCGTAGTCGGGCGTCTCGTCCTCGGGTACGAAGCTGCCGAACAGCCGGTCCCAGATGATCAGAATCCCGCCGTAGTTGGTGTCCAGGTAGCCGGGATTCGAGCCGTGGTGTACCCGATGATGTGACGGCGTGTTGAACACGTACTCCACCGGGCGGGGCAGGTGGCGGATCCGCTCGGTGTGGATCCAGTACTGGTAGATCAGGTTCAACGAATAGGCGAAGGCGAACTGTGCCGGAGTGAAGCCCACGAGCATCACCGGGATGTAGAACGCCCACGACGTCAATGGGGTCCACGACTGCCGCAACGCCGTCGACAGGTTGTAGAACTGCGACGAGTGGTGGGTCACATGGGCGGCCCAGAACAGCCTCACCTCGTGGTGGACGCGGTGGAACCAGTAGTAACAGAAGTCGACCAGCACGAAGAGGCCGACCCAGGTGGCGATGCGGATCATCCATGAGTCGGACGTCAGCCCGGCACCGGCATCCAGAACTGCGAACTGCGAGAAGAACAGCAGGAAGCCCAACTGGACCGCCGCCAGCGCGGCTGCGATGACCAGCGAGCCGAGTCCCATGGTCAGCGACGTGGCCGTGTCCTTGACCGTGTAGCCCCGTTCATCGGCGCGGGGCCGACGCCAGACCAGCAGGATCTCCCAGGCCATCGTGACCACGTACAGCGGGATGGCGATGACGGTGAGATCGGGCATCGCTTCGAGGCTCGACATCCCGTCAGCATGGCACGACGGGACCGGGCGTCAAGTGACCGTCAGACGAAGTCGCCGGCGGCGGACCGGAGGTGGCGCACGTTGTCCGTGAGCGCGGTCAGGTCCGTGGGGGACAGTCCGACGTCGCTGAAGACGTGCTCGTTGAGTCGTTCGGTGGCGGTGGCCGCGGTCTCGCGACCCGAGTCGGTGAGCGTCACGATCAGGGCCCGCCGGTCACCGGGGTGGGGCGCGCGGCGCACCAGACCGTCCGCCTCCAGCCGGTCCACCGCGTTCGTGACGCTGGTGGGGTGCACCTGCAGTCGGTCACCGATGACCTTCATCGGCAGTTGTCCCGTGCGGGAGAATGTCAGGAGCATCAGCACCTCGTAGCGCGCGAAGGTCACCCCCAACGGCTTCAACTGTGCATCGACCCGTGCCTGCACGATCTGTTGTGCGCGCATGATCGAGGTCACGGCCGCCATGCCGGGCGCCGCGTCGGTCCAGCCGCGATCGCACCAATGCCGGGTCGCTTCAGCGATCGGGTCGAAGGGCAGCGGACCACTCACATGTTCCGCCGGTATTGTCCGCCGACCTCGAAGAAGGCCTGCGTGATCTGACCCAACGAACAGACCCGCACCGCCGACATGAGCGCCTCGAACGTGTTCTCCCCCGAAACGGCGGCCTGCCGCAGTCGCTCCAGGGCGGCCGGTGCTGCCGTGGCGTGCTCGGTGTGGAACCGATGAAGGCGGTCGAGTTGTGATTCCTTCTCGGCCGAGGTCGCCCGCATGAGTTCCACCTCGCCGACGTCCTGTTCCTGTCCCGCCGGGGCGCGGAAGGTGTTCACCCCGATGATCGGGAGGGTCCCGTCGTGTTTCCGGGACTCGTAGAGAAGGGACTCGTCCTGGATCCGGCCGCGTTGGTAGCCGGTCTCCATGGCGCCGAGGACACCGCCGCGATCGGTCAGCCGGTCGAACTCGCTCAGCACGGCCTCTTCGACGAGGTCGGTGAGTTGTTCGATCAGGTAGGAACCCTGCTGCGGGTTGTCGCAGAAGGCGGGCCCCCATTCGTTGTTGATGATCATCTGGATCGCCAGCGCCCGGCGCACCGACTCCGGGGTCGGAGTCGTGACGGCCTCGTCGTAGGCGTTGGTGTGCAGCGAGTTGCAGTTGTCGTAGATGGCGATCAGCGCCTGCAACGTGGTGCGGATGTCGTTGAAACTCATCTCTTGCGCGTGGAGCGACCGGCCGGACGTCTGCACGTGGTACTTCAGCTTCTGCGACCGGGCGTTCGCACCGTACCGTTCCCGCATCGCGATGGCCCAGATCCGCCGCGCCACCCGGCCCAGCACAGCGTACTCCGCATCCATGCCGTTGCTGAAGAAGAACGACAGGTTGGGAGCGAAGGCGTCGATGTCCATCCCGCGTTGCAGGTACGCCTCGACATAGGTGAAGGCGTTGGCCAGCGTGAACGCCAGTTGCGAGATGGGATTCGCTCCGGCCTCGGCGATGTGGTAGCCGGAGATCGACACCGAGTAGAAGTTGCGGACCTGGTGGGTGATGAACCACTCCTGGATGTCCGCCATACAGCGCAACGAGAATTCCGTGCTGAACAGGCACGTGTTCTGTCCCTGATCCTCCTTGAGGATGTCCGCCTGAACGGTGCCGCGCACCGTCGCCAGGGTGCGAGCGGTGAGCTCCGCTCGTTCGACCTCGTCCGGCGCCCTACCGTGGTCGGCCCGGAATTGGTCGATCTGCTGGTCGATGGCGGTGGTGAGGAACATCGCCAGGATCGCGGGCGCGGGACCGTTGATGGTCATCGACACACTCGTGGTGGGATCGAGGAGGTCGAAGCCCTCGTACAAGGCCTTCATGTCGTCCAGCGTGGCCACCGAGACCCCCGAGGTTCCTACCTTGCCGAACACGTCGGGGCGGCGGTCGGGGTCCCTGCCGTACAACGTCACCGAGTCGAACGCGGTCGACAACCGCGTCGCCTTGGTGTCTTCGGACAACAGGTGGAAGCGGCGGTTGGTCCGGAACGGATCCCCTTCACCGGCGAACATCCGCGCCGGGTCCTCCTCCGTTCGTTTGAATGCGAAAACCCCGGCCGTGAAGGGGAATCGGCCGGGCAGGTTCTCGCGGCGCAACCACGACAGCACGTCACCGTCGTCGCGGAACTGCGGGAGCGCCACCCGAGGCACCTGGGTGCCGGCCAGGGTGCTGCGGCGCAACGGGGTGACGACTTCGCGGCTGCCGGACACCTCGATCAGTTCGTCCCCGCCATACCGGCGCACGGTCTCGGGCCACGAATCCAGCAATTCTTGATCGTGCGGATCGATCGCCACATCGAGGTCGGCGGCGGCGGAGACCAACGCAGTGCGGGCCGCGGTGTCCGACACCTCGGCCGACGCCGTCCGCAGCGCTTGGCGCCGGTGCGCCAGGTCGGCCCCCGCCCGGGTGTGCGCGTGGTACTCGCGCACCGTGGCCGCGACATCGGACAGGTACCGGGCACGGTCGGGCGCGAGGATGCCCCGCAGATCCGTCGATACGTGTCCGGGCACCCGCGGCAACTGGCCACCTGGGGGGAGGCCCTGGTCCTCGAGCAGGGCATGCAATCGCCCGTACAGCGCCGTCACCCCGTCGTCGGCGAACCGGGCAGCGCTGGTGCCGAAGACCGGCATGTCCTGCCAGTCGGTGCCGAACGCACCCCGGTTGCGGACCAACTGCCGCGCCACGTCGCGGCGTGCGTCCTCGGCGCCGCGACGTTCGAACTTGTTGATCGCCACGACGTCGGCGAAGTCGAGCATGTCGATCTTCTCCAACTGCGACGCAGCCCCGAACTCAGGCGTCATCACGTACAGGGAAACGTCGACCTGGCCGACCAGGCCCGAGTCCCCCTGTCCGATCCCCGGTGTCTCGACGATCACCAGGTCGTAGCCGCCGGCGGCACAGGCATTGATCATGTCGGGGAGTCCGGTCGGGATCTCGGTTCCCGCCCCGCGGGTGGCCAGCGATCGGAAGAACACGGTGTCCCCGATCGAGTTCATCCGGATCCGGTCGCCGAGCAACGCCCCCCCGCCCCGCCGGCGCGACGGGTCGATCGCCAGCACCGCGATCCGCAGCTTGTCCTCGTGGTCGATGCGGAAGCGGCGCAACAGTTCGTCCGTCAGCGACGACTTGCCCGACCCACCCGTGCCGGTGATGCCCAGGACCGGCACCGAGCGGGCCGGCAACTCCTGGCGCCAGCCTTCGGCGTCGGCCTCCAGTCCGGAGATCCAGGCCGCCAGCGCGGCTTCGTCACAGCTGGCCAGCCGGTCCGGATCCGGCTCACGTCCAGCGGACAGGTCGACATCGCAGTCGGCGATGATCGTGTTGATCATGCCCGGAAGGCCGAGCCGTTGGCCGTCCTCGGGACTGAAGATCGTGACCCCTCGTGACGCCAGTAGTTGGATCTCGGCCGGGACGATGACCCCGCCACCACCGCCGTAGATCCGGATATGGCCGGCCCCCGCTTCGTCGAGCAGTTCGCGCAGATACGTGAAGTACTCGACGTGACCGCCCTGATAGGACGACACCGCCACGGCCTGGGCGTCCTCCTGGATGGCGGCCCGGGCCACCTCGGCCGCCGATCGGTCGTGCCCCAGATGGATGACCTCGGCCCCTTGGCTCTGCAGGATGCGCCGCATGATGTTGATCGCGGCGTCATGACCGTCGAACAGGCTCGCTGCCGTGACGACCCGCACCGGGTGCACGGGAACGTGAAGTGACGGCTGCGACATGAGGCTCCCCAAGCGGTCGGACTTCCGATAGTAGGAAGTCCTACTATAGCGGGGCCGGCTCGGTCGGTTATCGCGGCGGAACGGGTACGACCACCGCTGCCCCCGAACGCCGCGAGTCCCCCACCGCGGTCACGCTCCCGTCGGGATGTCGGCTCACGGCGTGCACTCCGCCGTAGAACAGGTTGGGCGCGGCCCAGATGTTGACCGGCCCCTGCCGGCGCAACAGGTCGGGCAGGTCGGGATCCCACCCGGGTTCGAGCTGGATCCCCGCCTCATTGGGATGGAACCGTGGCGCGGCCACCGCCTCGGGCACCGACTCGCCCAGATCGACCAGTCGCAACACTGTGAGCAACAGGGCGCTGCGGATCCGTTCGCTGCCGCCGGTGCCCAGTCCGGTGACGGATCCATCGGGCCCGGTCAGGATGATCGGGGCCATCATGGACCCCATCCGGATGCCGGGTGGGAGCGAGTGAAAACCGCCGGGGTTCAGATCCTCCTCGCCCATCATGTTGTTCAGATGGATCCCCGTTCCCGGGTGCACCACCCCGGAACCGGCACCGTTCGACGTGGTCATGCTGACGAGCATGCCGTCGGCATCCACGACGCTGATGTGGGTGGTCCCCTGGGTGACCTGGGGGACGTCGGCAGCCAGTGCCGCCACCCGGTTGGACTCGGTCGCGGCGATCAAGGCATCAAGCACCCGGACCCAGGAACCAGGACTCCCGTCGATCGGAGCCAACCGGCCCAACGACTCCGCCACGATCACCCCGCCGAACGCCGGCGGGGCGTTCAACGAGATGGTGCTGCCGTTGCGTTCCACCAGGATCGGATCGCGCCGGGCGACCCGATACCCGGCCAGATCGTCCGGCGTGACGTGTCCTGACGTGTGCCCCATGAGGTCGAGCAACGGCTCGGCGAAGGCGGGCGACGACAGCGACGTCACGGTCCCGTCGGCGATGAGTTCCAGGAACCCGGCGAAGTCAGGGTTCAGCAGCAGGTCGCCGGCCACCGCGTGTCCGTGGGGCGTGCTGATGAGCCGGGCGCACTCGTCGGTCAGCGACATGATCTCGCGCACCAGATCGAGCACGACCGCCTGTACCGGCTCGAGGACCGCTCCGTGACGCGCCAGGTCGATGGCCGGCCGGACCAGTTGGGAGAAGGGCAGGCGTCCATGGCGGCTGTGCGCCTCGAACAGCCCGGCCAACGCGCCGGGGACTGCCACCGAACCGGGACCCACGTGGAAGACCTGTTCGGTCCCCGGGTACCGCACGGTCACCGGCGTGAACTCGGGATCGGCCTGCGTGGGATGGTCGCCCAGCCCGGGGGTGTTGACGAAGAAGTCCAACACCTCGCGCCTGCCGTCGGGCTGATGCACGAGGAGGAAACCCCCGCCCCCCAGCGACGTGAAGACGACTTCAGAGATACAGGCGGCAAGGGTGCCGCCAAGCGCTGCGTCGACGGCGTTGCCGCCCGCCCGCAGCACCGCCGCCGCCGCCAGGGCGGTATCCCGGCTCCCCGCGGCGACTGCCGCGCAGCCGGCCGGCCCGTGCGCCACGGACGGCACGCTGAGACTGGGCCCTGCCGCTGACTCGCTCATTCCGTAAGGCTACTGAGCCCGGTGATCACTACGCTGGACCGCAACCAGACCCGGGAGGTCCCATGGCCGTCGAGTTCACTCCATCCCCGAGCCGTTCGCTCGGGGTCGAGGTCGAGCTCGGGATCGTCGATCGTGTCACCGGCGAGCTCGTGCCCGCCTCCAACGATGTGATCGCCGACCTGCTGCTGCACCATCCGGGTGCCGAAGAACACCCCAAGGCCAAACACGAACTGTTCCTGAGCACGATCGAGGTGATCACGGGGGTCTGCCGAACGCCGGCCGAGGCCTACGACGACCTGAGCGCCACGGTGGCCGAGATCCAGGAGAACCTCAACAGCCGTGGCCTGGCGCTGATGGGGGGTGGCGTGCACCCGTTCGCCGACCCCAAGACGTTGGAACGCAGCCCCAGCGAACGATACGACCAGCTCGTGGAACGGATCCAGTGGCCTGCGCGACGGCTACAGATCCATGGCGTCCACTTCCATGTGGGCGTCGGCAGCGAAGAGCGGGCGATCCAGATCATGAATCTGCTCCTCAACTACTTGCCGCACTTCGTGGCCCTGTCCGCGTCCTCGCCGTTCTGGGAGGGCGAGGACACCGGACTGGCGTCGGTGCGTACCAAGATCTTCGAAGCGATGCCCACCGCGGGGTTGCCGTCGTACTTCGCGGACTGGAGCGAGTTCGAGCAGTTCATCGAGTCGATGATCGCGACCAACTCGATCGGATCGATCCGGGAGATCTGGTGGGACATTCGGCCTCATGTCATGTACGGAACCCTGGAGTTCCGCATGTGCGACGGAATGGCCACCTTGCGCGAGGTGATCGCCCTGGCCGCTCTGGCGCAGTGCCTGGTGGAATACCTGGACGCCACTCTCGAATCCGGCCACGAACCGCCCCAGCCGGCGGGCTGGGTGATCCGGGAGAACAAGTGGCGAGCAGCGCGGTTCGGCCTCGATGCCGTGCTGGTGAGCGAGGACGGAAGCACCCGGCCGCTGCGGCAGGACGTGGAACGACTGCTCACCGACCTGGAACCGACCGCTCTGGCGCTGAGCAACCGGACCCAACTCGAGTGGGTCCGCGACATCCTGGACCGGGGAGCCAGTTACCAACGTCAACGGGCCGTCCTGGCCGCCGGCGGTTCACTGCGCGACGTGGTGAGCCTGCTGGTGTCGGAATTCGGGTCCGACACGATCGGCGGCTGAGACGTGACCGCTGACCGACAACCGGCCGACCCGGCCCCGCGCGGGAGCGAGAGCGACGGACGCAGCGTCGAGCCGAACGGCGCCGGCTCCCTCGATCCGGTGGTGACCGCACGCATCGACGACTGGGTCAGCACCCACGAGGGCGAACTGATCGCCTTCCGGCGGCGACTCCATGCCGAACCGGAACTGAGTTTTGCCGAGGTCTCGACGACCGATGCGGTGATGGAGCGGCTGAACGTCGACGGACTCGCGCCCCGCCGGCTGGAGTCTGGGACCGGCCTGTCGGTCGAGATCGGTTCCGAGGGACCGGTGGTGGCGCTGCGGGCGGAACTCGATGCACTGGCGATGGACGACGTCAAAGAGGTGCCCTACCGCTCGCGCAATCCTGGCGTCGCCCATGCCTGCGGGCATGACGTCCATACCACCGTCGTACTGGGGGCTGGACTGGTCCTGAGTCGGCTCGCCCGCGAGGGACTGCTGCCGGGTCGGGTGCGGTTGTTGTTCGAACCCGGCGAGGAGCGTGTTCCCGGCGGGGCCGTCGAAGTGGTGGAGGCCGGTCTTCTGGGTGGGGTCGAGGCCGTGTTCGCGGTGCACTGCGATCCCAAGATCGACGTCGGCACCCTCGGCACCCGGATCGGCGCGATCACGTCGGCATCGGACCTGGTCGAGATCACCGTCACCGGGCCCGGCGGCCACACGGCCAGGCCCGGACGCACCGTCGATCTGGTGACCGTGATGTCCCAGGTCGTCACCACCGTGCCAGGCCTTCTGACCGAACGGATGGGAGGGCCTCACAACTGCCGACTGGTGTTCGGGTCGATCCATGCGGGTGCTGCCGCGAATGTGATCCCCAGTCATGGGGTGATCAGCGGATCCCTGCGCACGCCGGACCGTGACGCCTGGGACCTGGCCCCGGCCGCGTTGCGCGAAGTCCTGGACCAGGTCCTGGCACCCACCGGCGCCTCGTGGGACCTCCGCCACGTACGAGGCGTCCCCCCGGTGGTCAACGCCGAGTCCGCCGCCCGGCAACTGGCCAAGGCGGGTCGTTCCTTCCTCGGTCATGACGCGGTCATCGAGACCGAGCACTCGTGGGGCGGCGACTCCTTCGGCTGGATGACGTCGGCCGTGCCCGGCGCCTTCGTCCGGCTGGGGACGCATGACCCGACGTCCGATGATCACCTCGACCTGCACCATTCGCGGTTCGACGTCGACGAACGGTGTATCGCTATCGGCGTGCGGACCCTGACGCGCACCGCCCTGGCCGCGCTGTCGGACAGCCGCCAGTCATAGCCTGTGCCGGATGCCGCCGGTCAGTTCGCAGGTGCGGCAGCCAGCGTCACGGAGATGTCCTGGGTGTCGCCACCGCGGTCCACCGTCAGCGTGACCTCGTCGCCCACCGCGCGGTCGCGGACTGCGACCACGAGCCCGGTGCTGTCGGTCACCGGCTTGCCGTCCACTGCTGTGATGATGTCTCCCGACTGCAGACCGGCCTCGGCAGCCGGACCCCCGGCGGTCACATCGCCGACCTTGGCCCCCGGTCCCGCGTACTGCGGGTCGACCGTCACACCGACGACGGGTGTCTGGGACGAACCCGTGTCGATCAACTCGTTGGCGATGCGCTGCGCGGTGTCGATCGGGATCGAGAACCCGAGCCCGATCGAACCGGACTGACCGCCGGTCGCGGATCCGCCGAGGGACGCGATGGCACTGTTGACGCCGATGACACGGCCGTTGCCGTCGACGAGCGGCCCCCCGGAGTTGCCCGGGTTGATCGCGGCGTCGGTCTGGATGGCGTTGATGAAGGACGTCTCACCGCCGGATCCGCCGCCGGCGGTCACGGGTCGGTCGAGCGCGCTGATGATGCCGGAGGTGACCGTTCCCTGCAGACCCAACGGCGATCCGATCGCGATCGCGGTGTCGCCGACCTTGACGTCCGCGCTGGTGCCCAGGGTCACGACCGGGAGGTCCGACTTGTCGACCTTGATCACGGCCAGGTCGTAGCCGCTGTCGGCGCCGACCAACTCCGCCGGAGCGGTGCTGCCGTCGGCGAACGTCACCGTCAGTTCGCCGCCACCGCCGGCGACGTGGTTGTTCGTGAGGATGTAGCCGTCGGAGCGGATCACGAACCCGGTGCCGCTGCCGTCGCCGGCGTCGATGTTGACCACCGAAGGGCTGACCGCCGCCGCCACGGCGGCGATGCTGCCGTCGGCCGGGGCCGACGAGTCGCCGCCGGTGGCGACCACCGCGGAACTCGTGACCGCCGCCGGGCCGGCGTCGGAGAAGGCGACGCCCATTGCCCCGCCGACACCGCCGGCGATCAGGGCGATCGCCGCAGCACCGGCGACCAGCGGACCGGTGCGCCGCTTCGGGGAAGGTGCCGGGGCAGGAGCGGGCGGGATCGCAGCGGGCTGCTCGGGACCCATGGCGTCGGTCCCGATGGTGTCGTCGTGAATGGGTGTCCCGGTCGGCGGAGCCCACCAGTCGTGGAACGAGATGGTGTCGCTGGTCTGCGGCTGATCGGGGGTGCCGGCATTGCTGTCGCTCATGGTGGTCCCTTCCTGGACTCTTCCAGTAGGACACAACCGAGGCGGATCCTCATCCGCGCGGCGGAGATCCGAACATGGCGCTTACACAGCCGTTGCCCTTTGTTGATCGAGCGCCGGAGGATCGGACTCAGTTGCCGGTGAACCGGGCCTCACGCCGCTCCACGAAACTCATGACCCCTTCGCGGGCGTCGTCGCTCGCAAGGATCGTCGGCAGCGTCTCGACGAGGTCGGCTCGAGCCGCCGCGAAGCCCTGTTCGGCGGCGATGCGCGCGTTCGCCAACGTCGCTTGCACCCCCAACGGCGCCTGCGCGGCGATCCGGCCGGCGATCTCAACGGCGCGCGTGACCTGAGCCCCGGGCGCCACCACCTCTTGGACCAGGCCGATCCGGTGGGCCTCCGCGGCGCCGAATTCGTCAGCGGTGAGCAGGAACGACATGGCGTTGCCCCACCCCAGGCGCAACGGCGCCCGCAGGGTGGCTCCCCCGAACGGCAGGATCCCGCGCGCGATCTCGAGTTGCCGGAACCGGACATCGTCCGCGGCGACGACGATGTCGCTGGCCAGCGCCAGTTCAATGGACAACGTGAAGGCGATTCCTTGCACGGCCAGGACGACCGGTTTGGGCACCTGCGGCGCCCACATGCCGAACGGGTCGTACCGGCGCGAACCGGCCAGGGCGGCGGGTCCCCGTTCCGCGACCGCCGGGCCGACCTCGGCGAGATCCAGGCCTGCGCTGAAATGGTCACCGTGGGCGAAGACGGCAGCCGCCCGCAGCTCCGGATCGTCGCCGAACTCCTCGTACGCGGCGGCGAACTCGTCGATCAGCGCCAGCGAGAAGGCGTTGCGTTTGTCCGGCCGGTTGATCCCGATGAGCAGGACATGTCCGTACCGTTCCCGCGTCACAAGGTCTGCCATGACAACTCCTCCGGTGGTGGTCCTTCGACTGTAGGAGATCCGGACACACCGGCCGCGCCTTCCCCCACCCGGGTCGCCGACCTGGACAGAATGCCCGCATGGTGAACGACCTGCTGGCGTGGCTGGACGACATCGTCGATCAGATGACCACCGCCCAGTGGGTGGTCGCGGGGACACTGGCCTTGATCCTGGCTGTCGCGGTGGTGCGCCAGTTGGCCAAGACCGCGCTGATCGTGGTGGTGTTGTTCGCCATCGGCATGATCCTCATGCACGGGCGCGCCGAGAACTGGTCGTTCTAGAGTCGGCCGATGCCCGAACTCTTCGCCCCCTCGGCCCGGCCCGCGGACGTCCGCGCGCTGGGGCCGCTCATTCCGGTGGCGCGGCTTCTCCCGGGCCCGGTCCACTACGCCATGGCCGGCGGCGGCTCCCACGGAGCAGTGCAATGGGGTCTGCTCCAGGCACTGTCCGAGACTGACCTCACGCCTGACGCCCTCATCGGAACTTCCGCGGGCGCCCTGTCCGGTGCCGTCTATGCCGAGGACCCGTTGTCGGGCCTGAACCGACTGGCCTACATCTGGGGTCAGCTCGACACCCACTTCGTCATGAGCGAGAACTGGTTGTCCCGACTGGCCAACGCCCGCCAAATCGCTCTCGTCAGCAACGACACCGAACGACAGACCCTGGCCGGACTGCTCACCGCGCAGACCTTCGCCGACCTGTCCCTGCCGTTCAGCGCGGTGGCCACCGACGCCGCGACCGGGCAGGCAGTCGTCATCGACAGCGGCCCGCTGGTACCCGCCCTGTTGGCCTCGTCGGCGATCCCCGGCGCGCTGCCGCCGGTCGAGATCGAGGGGCGGCTGCTGTTCGACGGGCTGGCCAGCGCCAATCTGCCGGCCATGCCTGCGGTCCGCCGAGGCGCCGGGGCCGTGGTGGTGCTGGACACCGGCGGCCGCGACCCGGGCGAACTGAACCCCACCGCCCGGCGCGTGCTGAGTCGACTCGCAGCCATCCTGGCCACGGCGCAACGGCGCGAGCAGCTGCGCGACGCTGCCGCACGCGTGCCGGTGGTCCTGCTGCCCACTCCGGGCGGACTGGCGGGGAACCTGGATTTCCGACACACCATGCAATCCGCGGCGCAGGCGTACTCGAGCGCACGCGCCTTCCTGGCAGCGCTGGCCCGAGATCACGACGGGCCGTTGGAACCGGGCCTGTACTGCGATCCGGAACAGCGGGGTCTGGGCACCGACCTGCGTTCGGTCATCCGGCCGGTGACCCCATGAGCCATCCGAGCGTGGCTGGTCTGCGCAGCCTGCCCGGTCCGGTGGCGTGGGTGTTCACCGGGGGTGGGGCCCGGGCGGCGGCCCAGGTGGGTATGGCCGAAGTCCTGACCGAGCAGGGCCTGGTCCCGGATCTGCTCATCGGATCCTCCACGGGCGCCATCAACGCCGCCGGGCTGTGCGGGGCCGGCGGCCATCTGGCGCACCTGCGCCGGACCTGGGAGCTCATCGGTTCGGAGTCCAGCCTGGGATCCCTCGGCACCGCCGCCGTACGCGCGTTCGCGCCTCGGCGCACGGGCCGATCAGCGCGTGAGTACCGTTCGATTCTTGCCCGCGCCATCGTGGCCGGACCCGAGGCGACCATGCCCCCCGACCTGGTTCTGGTGGCCAGCGACCTGGTGAGTGGATCACCCGTCGCCCAGAACTCCGGGCCGATCCTCGACGCCCTGTGTGCCGCCGCGGCGATTCCCGTGATCTTCCCGCCGCTGGAACACGACGGCATGTTGCTCCTCGACGGCGGTCTGACGGCGAGCGCACCACTGGACCAGGCATTGGCTGCGGGGGCCGGTTCGATCGTCCTCCTGGACACCGGCGTCTCGGCTGTGGGTGAGGACGCGGTGGCCCTGATGCGTTGGTGGCAGATGGCGGGCCTGGCCTACGGGCATCAGATCCGCGGCCAACTCGGCCACGCGCTGGTGCGGGCCGCCGAACAGGTGCCCGTGGTGACGATCAGCACCGACGAGGGCGGACAGTTCGACTTCACCCGACCCGAGGAACTCATCGGGACGGGTCGGTCGGCGGCCTCCAGCGCGCTGGCCCACGGCTTGGCCGTGAACGTCCGCGGGCCGGGGGTGTACGGCGTGCCGGCCGGTTTCGAGGCCGACCCACGGTTGTTGCCGCTACAGCGGGAGTGACCCAGATCGCCCTCCCGTGACCCGCTGAGAGCAGTAAGGCCGGGCCTGCGCTATTGTTTCCCGAGCACCAATTGGTGAAGTCTATTTCACGATGACAGTTTCAGTTCAGGAGGCACCTGTGCAGGAGATTCGCGAC
>WBZL01000811.1_pt1 | contig 24199 bp, 22 predicted proteins | sample 5204291 | NCBI WGS metagenome assembly WBZL01 (sample SAMN12344345, study PRJNA552823) | activated sludge metagenome | biome: Activated sludge suspended growth; feature: Nitrification reactor; material: Wastewater; isolation source: activated sludge from nitrification reactor of wastewater...
CAGGACGAAACCCGCATTCCGGTGATCATTGGTGTAGGGCAGGTCAATGACCGACCCTCCGACGATGCAGACGCGCTTGATTCGCGCCAGTTGATGGAAGCGGCGATCCGTACCGCCGATGCCGATGCGGGCGGCGGTTTCATCAGCCGGATCGACTGGCTTGGCATTACACGCCAGATTTCCTTCCCGTCGCTCGACAAGACCATGGTGGAAGGGATCTGCTCGCTTCTCGGTATCGCCCCTGCACATGCGGAACAGAGCAAAGGCCCCAATGGCGACACGCCGATCAAATATCTCAACGACGCCGCCAATGCGATCGGTGAAGGCCGTGCACAAGTAGCGATCATAGCGGGTGCGGAAGCCCTGCGGACAGCGGCGCGGCGGCCCGACGGCGGCGGCATCGGACGCAACATGCGCATGCCGGAGGATCCTCCGATCCACGTCAAATACGGCCTGCGGACACCCACAGACATCTATCCGCTCTATGAAAATGCAGGTCGCAAGGCATGGGGCCAGTCGCTGGCCGAAGGGCAAGCGGAAACAGGGATCATCTGGTCGCTCTTTTCGCAGGTCGCGGCTGGCAATCCGGCTGCATGGATCCGCAAGCCCATCACTGCGGACGAAGTCATCACGGCCAATGCGAACAATCGTCCGATTGCATTCCCTTATACCAAACTGATGGTGGCCAATTCTTCCGTAAATCAGGGGGCAGCTCTGCTTGTGACCAGCCTCGCGGTCGCGCGGGCTGCCGGGGTTGCGGAAAACAGGATCATCTATGTCGGCAAGGGGGCGGCTGCCCATGAGTCAGACAATGTGCTGGAACGTGCGCGATGGGACACGTCTCCCAGTATGGCAGTGACCCTGGAGCAGGTGATCGCCCGTAACGGACTCGATCCGCAAAAGCTGGATCATCTTGAACTCTATTCCTGCTTCCCCTGCGTTCCCAAAATGGCGCGACGCATCCTTGGCCTTCCGGCAGACCGGGTCGCGACGGAGTTTGGCGGCCTGACGTTCGGAGGCGGCCCCATTGGCAACTATATGGCGCACGCGGCAGCTTCGATGGTTGAAAAATTGCGTGTCGAGCCGGGCGACGGGCTGCTGTTTGCGAACGGTGGTTTTGCCACGCACAATCATGCAATTCTGCTCACGACCCGGCCAGTGCCTTCAGGAACATTTCCACAGGACTATGATTGTCAGGCCGAGGCCAATGCCAGAAGGGGATCCGTTCCCGAGTTGGTTGACGGCTATGAGGGGCCGGCAGAAATCGAAACCTACACCGTCATCTATGATCGCGAGGCGCAACCCAAATTTGGCGTTGTTCTCGCGCGCATTGCGGACGGCCGCCGGGCGATTGCCCGTGTTCCGGCCGAAGACAGCGCCATGATCGCCTTCCTGACCTCGGGTCAGGTTGAACCTGTTGGCTCAAAAGGGCTGGTGGTTCGTGACGGCGATTTCTGCCGTTGGTCGATCTCCTGATTTACAATTGCCGCGCACTCGACTTTATTGACGCGACATTCTCGGGGAGCCTGATGCGTTCTTATCTAGCCGGCCTGTTGTTTGCGGCTTCCTTGCCTGCCTTGGCCCATGGCCAGACACGCGAACTGCCTTTTCCTGGCACAATGACCCTCAATGTCGATGCGACGGACACGGAACAGGGCATATTTCGCGTGACCCAGACGATTCCTGTCTCGTCTGCGGGCCCACTGACTCTCCTTTTCCCGAAGTGGCTGCCAGGCAATCACGCACCGCGCGGCCAAATCGAAAAACTTGCCGGGCTGACGATCAACGCAGATGGCCAGTTGCTGCAATGGACGCGCGATCCGGTCGATGTCTATGCTTTTCATGTGAACGTACCGGCCGGCGCACGGCAGCTCGATCTCACTTTCCAGTTCCTCTCGGCAACTGAGGAAGATCAGGGGCGCATTGTCGTGTCCCCTGAAATCATCAACCTCCAGTGGCAGTCGGTGTCCCTGTATCCAGCTGGATGGGCGACGCGACAGATCCCCGTCGTTGCTTCCCTGACGCTCCCTGAAGGGTGGCGCGCAGCGAGCGCGCTCCGTTCTGCTTCAGGCTCCGGGGAACGGTTGACATTTGCAACCGTCGACTATGAAACGCTAGTGGATTCCCCGGTATTTGCGGGCCGGCACTTCCGCTCCGAACCTCTCGGCCATGATGTCACCCTCAATATCGTGGCTGATGAGGCAAAGTATCTGGCAGCCACGCCTGCCCAGATCGAGGTGCATCGCAGGCTGGTCGAACAGGGCATCAAGCTTTTTGGGTCGCGCCCATTTGACCATTATGATTTTCTGCTCGCACTGACTGATCGGATTGGCACGATCGGGCTGGAGCATCATCGCTCTTCGGAGAATGTCGTCGGCCCTGAATATTTCACGGAATGGAACAGCGGTCCCGGACGTCGCAATCTGCTGGCGCATGAATTCAGCCATAGCTGGGTCGGCAAATACCGCCGGCCAGCGGGACAGATCGTTGCCGACTTTTCCACGCCACTCAACGATGACCTGCTGTGGGTCTATGAAGGGCAGGACCAGTTCTGGGGCTATGTCCTGGGCGCCCGATCAGGGCTCTTCAGCAAGGCCGAAACACTCGACGCGCTGGCATCGATTGCCGCAGGCCAGGAAGTCCGCTCAGGGCGCATTTGGCGCAATCTCGCAGATACGACAAAGGATCCCATTATTACGGCCCGAAGGCCCAAGGGATGGATCAGCTACCAACGTAGCGAAGACTATTACAATGACGGCCTGCTCATCTGGCTCGAAGTCGATGCGCTCCTTCGCGCGCAGACTCGCGGTGCAAAGGGCATGGACGATTTTGCCCGTGCCTTCTTCGGTGGCCGAGATGGGGATATCGGGCCCAGAAGTTTCACGATGGACGACGTCACCAAGACGCTGAACACTCTGGCTCCGTTCGACTGGGCTGGCCTGCTCACGCGCCGGACGACCGAGCGGACCGCAGGCGCCCCGCTTAAGGGGATTGAACAAGGTGGCTATCGACTCGTTTATGCAGAGGAACCAACTCCTTTCTTTCGAGACAAGGAACGGCGTGCCGGCGAAATGGACCTCAGCTTTTCGATTGGCCTGACGATCGGGAAGGGTGGAAAGGTCAATACGGTTGTCTGGGATGGACCTGCTTTCTCCGCAGGGTTGACGTCTGCGGCCGAAATTCTTGCCGTCAATGGGCGCGTCTATTCGGAACTGGTGATGCTTGAGGCAATTGCTGCCGCCAAAGGACGCCTTGAGCCAATCCGGCTCATTGTCCGCAGTGGCAACCGGGTTCGTGAAATTCCCGTCAATTGGAACGGCGGGCTCAGATATCCCCGGCTTGTGAAAACCGTACAGGCAGACACAAGCCTCGATATCCTCCTGCGTCCTCGGCCCTAGCAAAGGAAAGGGCCGCTCCTTTGCCCGGAGGCGAAGAAGCGGCCCAATCGAAGCACGGCAAGGGAAGGGAGGTTGCCGAAGCTCCTGCCTTAAAAGTCAATCGACGCGCGGATCGCAAACGCATCGGTGCTGAATTTGCGCTTGTCGACCGGCGCGGTTGAGAGCGGCTTGATTGTGGCAGCAAGCGGCCCGCCCTGAACCTCGGTATGGATGTAATTGAACAGGAACCGCACATAATCGGTCGGGATCCAGGTCAGGCCGGCAAGATAGCCGGTCTGCTTGCCGCCACGACCAAGGCGGGTGTTCAATGCTGCCAGCGACGTGGCGCCGGTTGCAAAATTGTTGGTCAGGCCGTTCTTGAGCTTGTTCGTGTCAAGGTCGAGATAGTCGACACGCCCGATGATCTGGAACGCGCCTGATCCACCCTTGTTGAACGGGTTGAGGACCTTGGTGCGGTCCCAGGTACCGTTCTTGTAACCGCGTGTTTCGCCCGTCAGGAAATAGCCGACTTCGAAGAACCCGCTGAAAAAGCTGGGATCACCGGTTGGTGTGACGAGAGAGCCGCCGTTGAAGGCATCAAGCCCGGTTGCAGTATCACCTGCGCTGTAAGCATTGACCTTCACATACTGCGCCTCGCCACCGACATGCAGCGACTTGAACACGCCATAGAGTTCGGCACCAAAGATATTGTCACTCTTCGCGGCAAAATTGCCCGTATCGACAAAGCGCACGTCCGTCGTCTGCAGGAACGGGCGAGCGCGGTAGCGGGCGATCTGGTTCGTCGACGGCGCCCCGACCGAAGTCGATGCAACACCATTGTCGTTCGACTGGAATTCGCGGTGCTGGAAGTTCAGGCCCATGTGGACAAAGCCGTTGCCGACATAGGGCGTATAGGTCGTCCGAGCAGCAAGGATATAGCCGTCGTTGTCGAGCGACGCATCAATCGAGTGCGCCGCGAAAACGCCGGTATCGAAGCGGAACAGATTGTCCTTGGAACGAAGATTGACTGAAAGCCCAAGGCGGCGGGTGTTGATGAACGCATCATTGCCTTGAGCGCGCTCAATGAAAGACGACCAGCGCGAACTGGTGATCTGTTCCATGCCGTTGAGCGACTCGTGATTGCCGAAGGTGAAGCCGAAGATCTTGCCCGCGGGTGCATAGGTCAGCACAACATCCCCAAATCCGACTGTAGCGTTCGCATAATCGACCTCGGCCTTGTAGCCAAAACCACCGGGAATGCCGCCTTCAACACCAATGCGGAACCTGCGCACGCGTGTGTTGAAACCAAGGTTCCGGTTGGTGACAAAATTGTCCGGCTTTGGTGCGTAGGCTGTATCGATCATCAAGCGGCCACGGACCTTGAAGCTCCAGCCTTCTTCGCTGTCCGCAAACTGCGGCGCGCCTTTCCAGCTTGGCGTAGCCTTTGTCATCGCTGCCTTCAATTCGGTAATCTGTGCCTGAAGCCCTTCGATCTGGGCTTCAAGCGCTGCAGCGCGTGCATCGGCAGCACTGATATTCGCCTCTTCAGCCGGAACAGCGGTATCGACACTGTCCGGTGAGGGAGCGTCGGCCGGCGGTTCGACTTCCTTGTCGGCAGTCTGTGCGTTGACTTGCGGTGCGAAGGCCATTGCACTGGCCCAGAGCAGAACCCGCAGCAGGGTGAAGCGTTTCATGAATTGCCCCTTATTCTCTTTGGAGTTTTACTTGAGACCCGCCGTATTCATCGGCGTCATTGATGTGGCGAATGCCGCTGCGCGCTTCCGCGCTGCGTCCGGGCTGGCGAGCAGGCCATACTGGATCAGATAACCGCGCGGCCCCCAGGTTGTTTCCTTGGCATATTCGGCAGCGAACTGGCGAATGCCTGGAATGGCCTTGAGGTGGGCATTCTTGACATAGATGTACAAGGCCCGTGCGCCAGGATACTTGAACGATGAGATTGAGCTGGCGGTTGGACTGATGCCATTGATTGCAACGCCGCTCAGCCGTCCTGCGTTCTCCTCAAGGTAGGAATAGCCGAACAGGCCGACGGTGCCGGGGTTGGCTTCGAGCTTCTGGACAATCAGATTGTCGTTCTCACCCGCGTTGATGTAGGCACCATCTTCACGAAGCCCAAGGCAGATCTGCTTGTATCGTGCTTCATTCGTCTTCTTCATGGCCGCTATGGCAGGGTTGGCTTCGCAAGCCGGAGTGAGGAACAGATCCTCAAGCGAAGAACGTGTTCCGCTTGTCGTGGGCGGGCCATAGACACGGATGGGTGTTGCAGGCAGCGAGCCATTCACGTCCTTCCAGGTCTTTGCCGTATTTGGCTTGCCATAGGGAGCCTTTGCGATAGCCATGTAGATGTCACGCAAGCTCAAGGCGCGGATCGGGCCGCCCTTGGCAGTCGCCATTGACAGGCCGTCGAGTCCGACCTGGATTTCGGTGATTTGCGACACGCCGTTGGCGCCGCACTGGCGGAACTCAGACAGCTTGATTCGGCGCGATGCGTTCAGAATGTCCGGGTGGCCTGCGCCGACTCCAGCACAGAACAGCTTTGCCCCGGCGCCTGTGCCTGTCGATTCGACGATGGGTGCCGGAATGCCGGGATTTGCCCTTGCAAAGCGTTCGGCAACAGCCTTGGTGAATGGATAGACGGTCGAGGACCCGACGATCCTGATATTTCGGCGCATCTGTGCCGACGCGGGAACAGCCGCAACGCCAACCGCAACAGCGGCCACGATCAGCTTGGTGGAAAAGTTCATGATAACCCCTGAAACTGGTTGATCGTCCTTGCGACTCGCTCGCCCGGACGATCACGGCACTAACGATTGCGCATTCCAGTTCAGTGACAGTTAGATTTCACTTTTGTGACAGCCCTGTTCAGGCTTCGGGAGATACGTCACTTTCCGCAGAAGCCCGGCGCGGACGTCCCCGCTTCCGTGCAGGCGGCGTCTCGACTTCGGTTGCCACCACATAATCGGGAATGGTGGCGACCATTCCGTCGCTCCCAAAAGACGGTGGCAGAACGTTCACATCGATGGTTGCGGGCTCGACTTCATCACTGTCTTCCATGGCCCGATCGCCATTGAAGCGACCGTCGCCAGGCTCCCCGCCGAAGCGATCGCTGCTCCGGTCACGCTCGCCGCGGTCTTGCCGGCCATTGCGTTGGCCGCGTTCACCGCGGTCCTGGCGGTCTCGGCCCTCTTGGCGCCGTGCCGGGCGCCGACCCTCTTCGGTGTCTTCGGCTTCGGCCACCTCTGCTCCCGCCTGTTCGTCGGTCTCGTCGCCTGCCCAATCCTCTCGCTGTGGGCGGCTTTCTTCGAAACGGGCACGCGTTTCAGCCACGACCCGGAAATAATGGTCTGCGAATTGCAGATAATATTCGGTCATCACCCGATCACCGGCGAGTTGCGCGTCGCGCGCAAGGCTCTTGTACTTTTCGAGCAGTTGTGGGGCATTGCCGCGCGCACGGTTGTCAATGCGGTTGCCTTGTTCGCGCCCACCATTCTGCTGGCGCTGCCCACCCCGGCCGCGACGGCGGCCAGCTTGACGATTATTGAGCAAAGATTGTCCCTTTTCTCTGGGTGTAAAGCCTGTAGTCCGAATCAGTCTGTATGACCCCGACCAGACGCGCCCTTGCACGCCGTCCGCCTGCCAAAGCCGGATCATCCCAATCAGGCCTCAGATGGTGGGGGTAAGAACTGGATGGCGTCCCGCTGGATGCGCTCGTCCAAATCTTGACCGAGCCTTTATCTGCCTTTCTCGAGCAATCCAAGGGAAAAATGCACAATCGCGCGGTCGCGACCGCCAAGGTCCCGGCGAATGTGCGGCACAAGTCCATTGGCGGTGAAAAGTTCGGAGACAGCCGCTGCCTGCGTCGCTCCAATTTCGACGGCAACCATCCCGTTCGGATTCAGGATACCGGAAAGCTGGGGAACAATGATGCGATAGGCGTCCAGGCCATCATGGCCGGCAAACAGGGCTTGCGGTGGTTCAAAATCCATGACGTCAGGAGGCAAGACTGCGCTGGCCTCGATATAGGGCGGATTGCAGAGAATCAGGTCAAATCCTTCGGATACGTCGGCCGCCCAGTCTCCCTGGACAAACAGGGCGCGTGCGGCGAGGCCGAGGCGTTCTGCATTGGCGCGTGCGATCTCGAGCGCCACTGGCGAGGCATCGATGCCAAGGCCGTGCGCCTCAGGCCATTGGGCAAGAGCTGCCAAAAGAAGCGCCCCGGACCCGGTGCCAAGATCAAGAATCCTTTCAGGGCTGGGGGCAATGCCTTCAGCCGGGCCAAAGAATTCAACAGCAGCTTCGATCAGGGTTTCGCTGTCAGGCCGGGGAATCAGAACGCCCGGTGCCACCGCAAGGTCAATGGTCCAGAAATCCCGACTTCCTGTGATATACGCAACGGGCTCGCGCCGTGCGCGCCGCGCCAGCAGGCCGGGGAAGGACGGGGGCTGTGGGTCATCAAGCGAACCGAGCAAAAGTTCCTCGCGTGACAGGCCCAAAGCATGGGCCATCAGGAGTTCGGAATCGAGCCGTGGAGTATCGGACAGGCTGGCGAGCTGCCGGCTTGCCGATGCTATGGCTTCACGCCGTGTCATCCAGCCCAGCCAGCCGTTCTGCCTCGTCGGCAGTAATCAGGGCACCGATCAGCTCGTCCATCTGGCCTTCGAGAATTTCGGGCAGTCGATGGAGGGTCAGGTTGATCCGGTGATCCGTCACGCGCCCTTGCGGGAAATTGTAGGTCCGGATACGTTCGGACCGATCGCCCGATCCGACCATCGATTTTCTCGTTCCGGCACGTTCCGAATGGAGCCTTTCCCGCTCCAGTTCGTACAGCCGGGTCCGCAGCACCTTGAGGGCCTTGGCCTTGTTCTTGTGTTGTGACTTTTCGTCCTGCTGGATGACGACAAGGCCAGAGGGAATGTGCGTGATGCGGACCGCACTATCCGTGGTGTTGACCGATTGTCCGCCGGGGCCGGAGGACCTGTAAATGTCTATCCTGAGGTCTGCGTCATTGATCTGCACGTCGACATCTTCGGCCTCGGGCAACACCGCGACAGTGGCAGCGGATGTGTGAATGCGCCCCCCGGACTCTGTGACCGGGACCCGCTGCACGCGGTGGACACCGCTTTCGAACTTGAGACGGGCAAAGACTCCCTGCCCGGTGACGGATGCAACAACTTCCTTGTATCCGCCCATTTCCGCGGGAGATGCGGAAATCAGCTCCGCCCTCCAGCCACGCTCCTCCGCATAACGGGAATACATGCGAAACAGGTCACCGGCAAAAAGGGCTGCTTCGTCTCCGCCCGTGCCAGCACGAACTTCAAGCATGGCCGATCGTTCGTCGGCGGCATCCTTTGGCAGAAGTGAGAGCGCGAGTGCACGCTCCGCCTCGGGCAAAGTGGCCCGAATTGAATCCGCCTCTTCCTGCGCCATTTCGCGCATTTCCGGGTCCGCCAGCATCGCGTCCAACCCTGCAAGCTCTGTCCGCAGCCGCTGCAGTTCGCCTGCCGCTGCCGCAACGGGTTCGACTTCCGCATATTCCTTGGAAAGGGCAATAAACCGGTCGGTCGGCAGGTCTCCAGACGCAAGTTGCGCCGAAAGCTCCTCGCGCTTCGCCAGCAATGCGGCGATCCGTTCTGCGGAAATGCTTGTCATGCGTCGATGCCACTCAAGATAAATTGAGCGCCAATGGCATCCAACACCTTTCGGGAGACATTTCTCCGGCCTGCATCGTCCTTGCCGGCATAGCTAAAGTAAAATTCCCCCATTGGGTCGCCTGCCAGGCGAACATAGAGAATGGACTGCGCGCCTTCTTTCCGTGCAATCTCCGCCCGTCGTTTTGCGTTGCCGCGCAAGGCCATTCCGGTTGCGACGCCCGCCCGACGCAGTGCCGCTGCAACAGCAAGGGCCTTGCCTTCAAGGCCAGCTTCCGTTGGGATGACCGTGACGTCCGGGGCGCTGATGGGTTGCGAGTCAAGCAACATCCCCAGCCGCTCAATGCCCGCCGCCCAGCCGACTGCAGGCGTGTGTGGTCCACCGAGCGCTTCGATCAGGCCATCGTATCGGCCGCCACCAAGAACAGTGCCCTGCGCGCCCAGCCGGTCTGTCACGAATTCGAACGCCGTGTGCCGGTAATAGTCGAGGCCTCGCACCAGCCTTGATGCCCGCGTCCAGGCAACGCCAGCTGCATCAAGCCCCGCTGTCACACTGTCGAAAAAGTCCCGCGCTTCGTCAGTCAGAAACACATCGATATCCGGCGCGCTGTCCGCAGCCGGGCGGTCGCGCGGGTCCTTGCTGTCGAGGATGCGCAAGGGATTCTTGTAGAGCCGCCCAAGGCTGTCCTCGGAAAGCTCTGCCCTATGGGACTCGAAATGCGCGATCAGCTCCGTGCGCCAGGCCTCTCTCGATGCGGCATCGCCAAGCGTATTGAGTTGAAGCGTCACGCCATCGCTAATGCCCAATTCCTTGAGCAGCTGGTCTGCAAAGCAGAGCAGTTCGATGTCTGCGGCCGGTTCGGCTGCTCCGATCACTTCGGCGTCCAATTGGTGGAACTGGCGGAATCGACCCTTCTGCGGCCGTTCATAACGAAACAGCGGCCCATGTGTTGCCACCTTGAGCGGGGCGAACTGCTGCCATCCTTCGGTCAGATAGGCCCGCGCAATTCCTGCGGTGAATTCGGGGCGCAGCGTCAACGAATCGCCGCCGCGATCTTCGAACGTGTACATTTCCTTGGAGACGACATCGGTCGTTTCGCCAAGCGATCGGGCAAAGACGGCGGTCGCTTCGAACACAGGCACTTCAATGCGCTTGAAACCATAGAGCCTGCGCACGCGATCAAACGTTTCCACCACTTGATGGAAGCGATCGGCAGACTCGCCAAGCATGTCCTGTGTGCCTCGCACGGGCCGGGGTGTTTCGATTTTCGCCATTTGGCGCGCTCTCTAGGCGAAGGTTTACGAAAACGCTACCACCGCGGGCATGTCAGTTCCCATCAAGCGCAAGATCGGCAATCGCATAGCACCCGTGCGATTCATTGCTTTCATGTTGGCTTTCGCTGCGTTCGGGGCCGCTATCCAGTTTGAATCCGGGCAATGGCATCTTGCGGTCATGGGCGGATTTGACGTTGCGGCCTTGCTGTTCTTCGCCCTTCTGGTCCCAACCCTGCGTGATGCGGACGCCGGCGCAATACAGCGTCATGCAGCAGAGAACGACGCCAATCGCGGCACGCTTCTCGTGATTTCGGCTCTGATTGCCGCTGTTCTGCTCATCACTGTCGGCGTTGAATTGACCGGCTCGCGCGAGCCTTTTGCCGCATTGATCATTGCGACATTGGGGCTGGCCTGGGTTTTTGCCAACGCGCTCTATGCCATGCATTACGCCCATCTCTTTTATGGTCAGGCAACCGGTCGGCACGGGCTTGCCTTTCCCGGCACAGATACTCCGGACTATCTCGATTTCTTCTATTTCGCCTTTACGCTGGGCATGACGTTTCAGACATCGGATGTTGTGATCACCAGCCGAGCGATTCGGCGCATTGTGCTCGCGCAATGCCTCGCTGCTTTTGTTTTCAACATTGGCGTACTGGCCTTCACGATCAATACGCTCGGCAATCACTAGCCTGGGCTGGGGCTGTTTGCTGGCAATGTGAGCCGTATCGCCCTAAATTCAGGCCACTTGCTTGAACGGGGAGGGCTGCATGACAATCACCAACAGCGAAAGCGGGACCAATATCGCCGAGGTCGCCCAAGGCATCTGGCGCATCAACACGCCGGTCGGGATGGACGGAGACGTGGGGTTCTCTTTCAACCAGTATCTGGTGGAAGCGGATCGCCCCCTGCTGTTCCACACCGGACCGCGCCAGATCTTTCCACTGGTGCGGGATGCTGTCGCACACGTCATGCCACCTTCACGTCTGCACTTTATTGGCTTCTGCCATGTGGAAGCCGATGAATGCGGATCGCTGAACCAATGGCTGCAGGTTGCGCCCGACGCTGTGCCGCTGTGCAGTGCTGTGGCTGCCATGACCACGATCGGGGACATTGCGGCAAGGCCACCCAAAGTCATGACCAATGGCGAGGTCCTTGATCTCGGCGGACGCGACGTTGAATGGTTCGATGCGCCGCATGTGCCGCATGGCTGGGATAACGGCTTCCTGTTCGATCGGAAGACATCCACCCTTTTTTGCGGCGACCTGTTCACTCAGGGCGGTGCCGAGTCGGAGGCCCTGACCGAGGCCGATATCCTGACGCCAAGTGAGGGTTTTCGCGTTGCGATGGACTATTACGCCCATGGCCCGGAGACCCGGCCTACTCTGGCTCGGCTGGCGGCAGCCGCTCCCAGAACGCTGGCGTGCATGCATGGCAGTGCCTGGCGCGGTGACGGTGCAACATTGCTGATGAAGTTGGCAGACGCGGTCAGCGTCTGATGGCCAGTCTCGCTCTATCTCCCCAGTGGTGCGGGTCTTCGCGGGCTCACAGCACCGCTTCGTCCTTTAGTGCCACGAGACGGAAGCCAAGGTCGCGCACTTCGGCGGCGCTTCTCGTTCGTGCCACGATCGACGCGGACAGGCAAAAGCCGGGGGCTATGTCGGCAATGCCTACGGCTACGGTGCAGACACCTCGATGCGCGTCGTCTTCATCGATCGCAAAACCGTTCTTCCCCGCCTCCAGAACCTGTCTTTCATAGAGTTCGAACGACAGGTCTGTCTGCCACCTTACCCCGCTGAACCGGCGCGCAAGCTCAGCCTGATTGACCTTCTGGACTGCCGCAATGGCTCTTCCGGCCGCGCCATTGCCAAGCGGCTGCCTCTGGTTGTCGGCAAGGCTCAGCCGCATTCCGGAGTCGCTTTCAGCGTGGAAGACCAATTGCATGCGATCGCGGGATACGATTTTCCAAAGCCCGGCCGCAGCTTCTGCCTCGCGGGCAAAGCGGGCCAGCAACGGCCGCACCCGATCAATCAGCCGCGTGGACCGGCTTGTGCGCAGGATGTCCGCATTGTCCCAGGATTGGGCCAGCCGGTATTGCCTGGAACCCTCCCGTCGTTCCACGGCTCCCTCTGCCATCAGCGCTTTGAGGAGGTTCAGGCAACTTGACGGGCTGATGCCTGCCTCGCGGCCAATCTCGGACAGAGTCAGCAACTCGTGCTCGGCAAGCGTGCGAAGAATTGCGAAAGCTTGCGACACGGACCGGACAGGACTGTTCATCCCGATTTAGGTAATTTCACCATTTTGAAAAGACAATTCCGAATGTTGCAAAGGTGGATCGCTCTTCATATCCCGCATTCAGGACGAATCGTAGAAGGAACATGGCCATGAGCGGATGCCTTGACGGAAAGGTTGTTGCGATCACTGGTGCAGGCAGGGGTATTGGACGGGAATTGGCACACTATTGCGCCGAAAGAGGTGCAGCGGTGATCGTCAACGATCCGGGCGTTGCGCAAGCGGGGGATGGTGGGGACGCGGCCCCTGCGGAAACGACAGTTCAGGAAATACTGGCCAAGGGCGGCAAGGCTGCGGCAAATTTCGGCAATGTCGCAGATCCCAAAGAGGCAAGTTCCATCATTGAGGATGCGGTTTCCCGTTTCGGCCGGATTGATGCAGTTGTGAACAATGCCGGCATTCTGCGTGATACGATCTGGCACAAGATGAGTTATGAGGACTGGAAAAGCGTCATTGACGTGAATCTGACTGGCGTCTTCAACGTCTCGAAGGCAGCGACACCCTATTTTCGCGAACAGCAGGGGGGAAGTTTCATTCACTTCACGTCGACCAGCGGACTGATCGGCAACATCGGGCAAGCCAATTATTCCGCGGCAAAGCTCGGCGTCGTGGCGCTCTCTCATTCTATTGCGCTGGATATGGCACGCGTGGGCGTTCGGTCCAACTGCATCGCTCCCTTTGCATGGAGCCGCATGACGTCATCCATTCCTGCTGAAACACCAGAACAGAAGGCCCGAGTCAGGCGCCTCCAGGAAATGTCCGCGGACAAGATTGCGCCATTGGTCGCCTATCTGGCGTCTGATCTGTCGAAGGACGTCACCAACCAGATTTTCAGCGTGCGCAAGAACGAGATCCTTCTGTTCTCAAAGCCGCGTCCCGTGCGTTCGATGTGCAAGCTTGAAGGCTGGACAGTCGAGGCAATTGCCGATGAGCTGATCCCTGCATTCCGTCCGGTATTTGCGCGTGCAGACGAGGTTTCAGCTCACGTGTTTCCTTATGATCCCATTTGACGGGTGATTTGAAGAACCCCGCGCACCATGGCATGTGCGCCGGAGATGACGGCAATACTAAAACCGGAGACTGATATGACCCTGCGGCGCGCAGCAATTGTTTCCCCAATTCGTACAGCAGTTGGCAAGTTTGGAGGCAGTTTGGCCAGCCTCGATGCAGGTAAGCTGGGAGCCGTCGTGCTCAAGGCCCTGATCGAAAGAACCGGCATTGATCCGGCGAAGGTCGACGATGTCGTGTTCAGCCAAGGCTATGGCAACGGCGAAGCGCCCTGCATTGCGCATTGGTCCTGGCTTGCCGCCGACCTGCCGATAGACGTGCCGGGTTACCAGCTTGACCGTCGCTGTGGATCGGGGCTGCAGGCTGTCGTCAATGCTGCCATGATGGTGCAAACTGGCATGTCTGACGTGGTTGTCGCTGGCGGCGTGGAGTCCATGTCGAATGTGGAGCACTACAGTACGGATATCCGCAAGGGCATGCGCAGCGGCAATCTGACGCTGCATGACAGGCTGACGCGTGGGCGCGTCATGTCGCAACCGATCGAGCGATTCGGGGTGATCACCGGCATGATCGAAACGGCAGAAAACCTTGCCAGGGATTATGGCATCAGCCGTGAACAGGCCGATGCCTATGCGGTTCGCAGTCACCAGCGGGCTGCTGCTGCTTGGGCGAACGGCCGTTTTGACGATGAACTCGTCCCCGTTTCGATTCCTCAAAAGAAGGGAGAGCCCATCATCTTCGCGCATGATGAGGGGTATCGCGCGGATGCGAGCATGGAAACGCTCGGTGCGCTCAAGGCCATTGAGGCAAAGACGATTCCTGGCGCTGTGGTGACCGCCGGCAATGCGAGCCAGCAAAACGATGCCGCCGCCGCGTGCCTTGTTGTTGCGGAAGACAAACTTGACGCGCTTGGGCTTGAACCGATTGCATGGTTCCACAGTTGGTCAGCGGCGGGCTGTGATCCCAGTCGCATGGGCATCGGGCCCGTGCCTGCCGTCGAACGGCTTTTTGCCCGCAGCGGGCTGGGTTGGAAGGACATTGACCTTGTGGAACTGAATGAGGCGTTTGCGCCTCAGGTTCTCGCCTGCCTCAAGGGCTGGGGATGGTCCGACGATGATAGCCGCAACGACATTCTGAACGTGAATGGTTCAGGAATCTCGCTTGGCCACCCGATTGGCGCGACAGGCGGACGCATCCTTGCCAATTTGACCCGTGAACTGGTGCGCCGTGATGGCCGTTATGGTCTCGAAACGATGTGCATTGGGGGTGGCCAGGGCATCGCAGCAATATTTGAACGAGCCCGTTAGGCCTGCTCTCGCCCCGGCTTGGTCAGGCTGACTGGCTTCGTGATTGAGCGTGGGCGCAACAGGGTTGAAAGGTCTCGTGCCGGGTTCAAGGCCGACCGGCCTGGCCGCCTGAGTTCGATCGAACCTTGGAATCCCTGCGTGCGGGAGTGGGCAATCGGCAGAAACCTGGAAAAATGGTGGGCGTGGCAAGGATTGAACTTGCGACCCCTGCGATGTCAACACAGTGCTCTACCACTGAGCTACACGCCCACTCTGGTGCAGCCCCCTAGCGGCTAGCAACGAACGCCGCAACCCCGCTCAACTCAATCCGGACATACTTCCGACGTCGAACAGCCTGTCGACCTCAAGAACCAGATCCTTGAGGTGGAACGGTTTGGACAAAACCTTTGCATTGGGCATGGCCTGGCCAGCTCTGAGCGAGACTGCCGAGAATCCGGTGATGAACATGACGCGAAGGGCCGGATCGATCACTGAAGCCTTCTGTGCCAGCTCAATGCCATCCATTTCGGGCATAACAATGTCCGTTAAAAGCAGGTCGAACTTCTCGCCGCTTTGGATCATCGCAAGTGCAGTGGTTCCCCGATCAACCGCTTCGACACCATAGCCCGCACGCGAAAGTGCGCGTGCAAGGAAATCCCGCATGGCATCATCATCGTCGGCCAGCAAAATTCGAATCATTCGTCCGCCCTGTTCCCGCTGCACTGAATTACTGGTTCCATGCAAACATGGATAGCGCACCAGTTGCTAACAATTCGATCATTGTGCGGGCCAATGCGAATGATTACCAGTTCAAAGATGGTAAATCCCCCTTTCGTCCAGTTCGGCATTTCTGAACGAAAGCGCCCCTTGCTGATATCCGTGCCCCATAGCGGGAGAGACTATCCTCCGGGCTTTGCGCTCCTTTCAAGGCTTCCCGTGGCTCAGCTCAAACCGCTTGAAGACAGATATGCCGATCTCCTTGTGACGCAAGCAGTGAACGCCGGGCATGCTGCAATGGTGGCACGTGTCCCGCGTGTCTGGATTGATCTCAACAGAAGTGAACGGGAATTCGATCCCGCTCTTGTGTGTGCAGCACAGGGCATGGTGCCCCATTCAACCGCCAAGGTTCGCGGCGGGTTGGGGATTGTGCCGAGGCGCATCCAGCGTGGCGGCGATATCTGGCGGGGCATGATCAGCGCAGACGCGTTTGAAGCGCGACTGGATGGTATCCATCGACCATGGCATCAGACGATTGCCACTGTCCTGAATGACCTGAACGCAGCCTATGGGGCGGCCGTCCTCCTGGACGTTCATTCCATGCCGCCCCTGCCGCGATCGACGAACGGGCAGAAAGCGCCCCAGGTTGTGATTGGAGACCTGTTTGGGCGTTCCGCACGCGGTCAATTTAGCCGAACCGCGCTGCAGGTTGCCGAGCGTCATGGCTTCGAGGTGCGTCTCAATGCGCCCTATGCCGGCGGGCACGTATTGGAGTGCCATGGTCAGCCCGCACGCGGGATCCACGCGATTCAGGTCGAACTGGACCGCAGCCTCTATCTTGATTCAGCCCTGGATCAGCCAGGCCCAGGGCTTGTGCGCTGCTGCGCCTTTGTCAGGGACCTTGCAGACAGCCTTGCTGATGAAGCGTTGGCCATGCCGGTTGCAATTGCTGCCGAATGAAAAAAGCCACCCCGTACATGCGTACGGAGTGGCCAAGGTTCAGGGAGGAAACGCACCCGAAAGTGCGTCAGAGGCGGCCTTGCGAAAGGGGGGGAACGCTCAGCCGTCTCACCGAACAAGATAGGACGGTCGCTGGGAGGTTTCAAGAGGACAGACGAAACATCTGCGGTGGCGGACCGATGGCAGGCTTCGATGCCTGTTGCGGCAGCAAAAACGCCACAATGTCCGCCATCTCAGCGATCAGACGGTGCCGTCCGGACCTGGAACCTGACCCTGATCGAGCTGGCGCGCAAAAATTTCCCGCATGATGCCAAGCGAAAACAGATGGGCGTGGACGAGCGGAAGCAAGCCCGATTTCATCATCTTGCGCAGCGAGTCGCCGCGCAGGTCGCGAAGCTTTTCTTCATTGACCATCTGGAAGCCACGATAGACGAAGGGCTGCTCATTGTCGGCCACCTGTATTGAAACTTCGCCTTCCATCAGAAGTTCGGAGCTGATCAGTTCCTGCATGAATGCCGTTGTGCGCTGGCCAGCCTGTTCGAACTGTTCGCAGAATGCCAGGATCGACTTGATCCCCTCGCTTGGCTGGCCATCGACGAACACGGGGTCGCCGTCTTCAAACGGGCCGATTGCGCCCGATGTCGGATCAAAGCAAAGCGAGAGTTCGTCCGAGTCTTCACGTAGCCGTGCAAGGAGAAAAGGATAACGGCGGACATAGGCCGGGACATAAACCTGATCGAGCAGTTTGCCGTCCGCATCAACAAAGGTGTTGATTCCTTCATTGAGACCCATGAGGGCCAGCGGCACCGGACTATCGCCTGCCGAGAAAATGATCGGGTAGTAGCGTTGGGCGACCGCAAACTCGTCAACGGTCAGCGGGATGGCGTGCTGCCGGGCAAAAGCCGGGAGCGCGTCACTGGCCCGAGCCTTCCAGCTTGCATGCTCAACCGAAGACAAGGGTGTCAGGTCGCTGAACAGCAGCGGCAATTGGTTGTTGGCGGGTGGAACGCTGGCCATCTAGAAATCTCCCTACGGTAAGAGGCGAACCCCCTATTGCGCAGTTGCATCCGACGCAAGGGGCACAAGTTTTCCGGGATTCATGATTCCTGCCGGATCCAGCGCAGCCTTGATCGCCCTGAGTGCAGATATCCTTGCGGGATCAGACAGCCTCAGCAGTTCCTGTCGCTTCATTTGGCCGATCCCGTGTTCGGCCGAAATGGAGCCTTTGGCCTGCACGACGAGGTCGTACACCAGATGGCTGGCTTCCTTGCCCGCGCCGGATCTCCAGGCATCCGCATCAACGCCTTCGGGCGCTCGCACATGAAAATGCACGTTCCCGTCGCCCAGATGGCCGAATGCGGCGGCGCTCACACCTGGGAACAAGGCTTCGACCTTGGCAACCGCATCGACCATGAAGTCCGGCATCGCATCCACGGGCACCGAGATATCATGCTGAACCGCCGGGCCTGCGGTGCGCTCCGCCTCCGAGATTGAGTCACGCAAGCGCCAAAAGGCCTCCGCCTGGGATTCGCTTGCAGAGACGACAGCATCCAGCGCTAAACCTTCCCCAAGGGCACTCCCCAGAAGCTCCTCAAGGGCCGCCCGGCTTGCGCCGTTTGAGACATGCTCGACAAGGACATTCCAGGGGGCAGGCGATTGCAAGGGCGCTCTTGTGCCTGCGACATGCCTGAGGACAAGAGCAAGCGTGTCCGCTGGCACAACTTCGAAGCTTTCGATGGCCTGTTCGGAACGGGCTTCCAGCCACCGAAGAAGGCGGAGTGCAGCTTGCGGGCTTTCAACGCCAATCCAGCCGACGGCGCGATCACCAATCGCGGGCACAAGGCGCAGACTGGCAGCAGTCACCACGCCCAACGTCCCTTCGGCGCCGATCAGGAGCTGCGTCAGATCATACCCACGATTGTCTTTCTTGAGCGCAGCAAGGCCGTCATAGAGCGAGCCGTCCGGCAGGACAGCCTCAATGCCAAGCACCAGCTTGCGCATTGTGCCAAAACGCAGCACCTGCGTTCCACCCGCGTTTGTCGAAACGAGTCCTCCGATCGTGGCAGACCCTTTTGCGCCCAGAGAAAGAGGAAAACGCATGTTCTGGGCCTGGGCCGCATCATGCAGCGTGCTGAGAATAACCCCCGCCTCCGCTATGGCGATGCCACTCGTTGCATGAATCTCGCGGATGGCGTTCATCCGCCGCAGCGAGAGCAGGGCCGAGTCTCCTTCCGGCAAGGGCGTGGCACCGCCTACCATTCCCGTGTTACCGCCCTGAGGGACCAGGGGAAGCCCGGCTTCGCGCGCAATAGCGATGATTGCTGAAACCTCCGCGACATTTGCAGGAGAGAGCATTGCTCTGGCCGCGCCTTTGTAGACTCCGCGCCAATCGACCAGCCAAGGGGCAAGATCCTCGGGGTCATCCTGATATCCCTTGGGGCCAAGCCGGCCCTTCAGTGTTGCCAATGCAGCTGTTGTTGCTTTGCTATTCATTTCAATTCCGGCGAGATTAATCTCATGTTCAAGCTGGACGCCGCATGCGAAAATGCACAATGGTTGCGCACAGATGATCCTATTTGCTTATGCTGCCCTCATCGGACCGGCAAGTGCTGGCGTGCAGTCGCTGCCTTTGCGCGCTGCAAGCAGCCAGGTCACTGTCGTTACGCAGGTGCAGATCCAGCGTAGCTCGATCGTGCGTGTCCCGCCGGCGCCGCCGCTTGCGCGATCTGGCCCTGTCCTGAAGTGGAAGGAAAAGGGGGCGCCCAACTGCATCAAATGGTCAAGCATGGCGGCGGCCATGGTGTCCAGCCCGACAACGATTGATCTCGTTGTCCGCGGCGGGACCCGGTATCGCGTGAAGCTCGAAAAGAGCTGTCAGGCCATAGACTTTTACTCGGGCTTCTATGTGAAGGCGACCAAGGACGGGCGGGTCTGCGAGGATCGCGATTCGATTCACAGCCGGTCGGGCGGCGAATGTCTCATTGATAAATACAAGACGCTGGTCCCGGCAAAATAGACGCGTTTTCGCGGCATCGCTGCCTCGGGTGCGGTCTTCCTATTCTGCCACCCGGCTTGACAAAATCCGCTCCAGCGGCCAAGCGCGGCCCGTCGCTTGGCAGAGTGCCTTGCCTGAGCCCCCGGAACCGCAAACCCAATGAATTTTGCCGATCTCGGCCTTTCCGAAGAATTGCTCCGCGCCGTTACAGAGGCCGGCTACGACACGCCGACGCCGATTCAGGCTGCGGCCATACCGCAGATCCAGATGATGCGTGATCTGATTGCCATTGCGCAGACCGGAACTGGCAAGACGGCGAGTTTCGTCTTGCCCATGATCGATATTCTCGCAGACAGTCGCGCTCGGGCCCGAATGCCGCGGTCCCTGATTCTCGAACCAACGCGGGAACTGGCTGCCCAGGTCGCGGAAAACTTCGAAAAATACGGCAAGTATCACAAGCTTTCGATGGCGCTCCTCATCGGTGGCGTGCAAATGGGTGATCAGGTCAAGGCGCTCGAAAAGGGTGTCGACGTGCTGATTGCCACGCCGGGTCGGCTGATGGACCTCTTCGAACGGGGCAAGATCCTGCTTACCGGATGCACCATGCTCGTCATCGATGAAGCGGACAGGATGCTCGACATGGGCTTCATCCCGGATATCGAGAATATCTGCACGAAATTGCCTGCCAACCGCCAGACCTTGCTGTTCTCGGCAACCATGCCGCCGCCGATCAAGAAGCTGGCGGACAGGTTTCTTTCAAATCCGAAGTCTGTCGAAGTCGCCCGACCTGCATCAGCCAACATCAACATCACGCAACGGCTTGTCGAGACTGATGCGCGTAGGAAGCGGGAGACATTGCGTGCGCTTCTTGACAGGGAAGATGTCAAGACTGCCATCATCTTCTGCAACCGAAAGACCACCGTTCGCGAGCTTGCAAAAGCCCTGCGGAATGACGGTTTCTCAGCAGGTGAAATTCACGGAGACATGGAACAGCGGGACCGGATTGGCATGCTGGACCGGTTCAAGGATGGCGGCATCAACATCCTCGTCGCGTCCGATGTTGCAGCCCGCGGGCTCGACGTAAAGGGCGTCAGCCATGTGTTCAACTATGATGCCCCCTGGCACCCGGATGACTATGTTCATCGCATTGGCCGCACAGGCCGGGCCGGTGCCACGGGCGTGGCTTATACACTTGTCACCAAGGATGATGCGGACGCGATCGAAAACATCGAAAAGCTGACCGGGTTGAAAATCGAACGGATTGGAAAGGCTGAGCCTGCGCCAAAGAGTGCGAGCAAGCCAGAGCCAAAGGAGTCTGGAGCCGGCCGCAAGGCAAAATTGCCGCGCGAAGCAGGGGATTCGAAGGACGCTCGTGCGCCGCATTCCGCAAAGGCCGGTCCGGAGGTTGCCAAACCGAAAAACATTCGGCCTGTGCGGCGCCCTGAGCCGGCGCCGCTGTCTGATGAAGGTGAATCCGGCTGGAACGGGCCCGTTCCCGATTTTCTGAGCAAGGGATTTGGCGACTAACCGACGGCGGCATTGAATCGGTCGAGGCCACCCCGCAGGTCGCGGATCAGGTCGTCAACATCCTCCAAGCCGATCTGCAAGCGCACAACGGGCCCTTCGGCCTGCCACCGGGTCGCCGTGCGATAGTTTTGCGGGTCGACCGGCAGCGCGAGGCTTTCAAAGCCGCCCCAGCTATATCCAATGCCAAAATGGGCAAGTCCGTCGATCAGCGCTGCGCGACGGGATTCATTGCCGCCGTTCAGGACGAAGCTGAACAGCCCTGATGAGCCCCTGAAATCCCTTTTCCACATGTCATGCCCGGGGCAATCCGGCAGTGCAGGATGCAATACGCGGGCGACTTCCGGTTGTTGCTTCAGCCAATGCGCAACGCTCAGTGCGCTTGACTGATGCCTCTCCATCCGCACATCGAGTGTCCGCAAGCCACGCGCAGCAAGCCAGGCGTCGTCGGCGCTCATGACCTGTCCCAATTGCTGGGAAGTCTTGCGGAGTGCCGGGAAATGGGCGCGATTGGCCGTTACTGATCCTGCCATGACATCACTGTGTCCCGCCACATATTTGGTGCAGGCCAGGATCGAGAGATCTATCCCGAAGGACAGAGCCGGAAAGAGCAGCGAGGTTGCCCAGGTGTTGTCAATCAGGGTCACGACACCGCGTTCCTTTGCAACGGACACGATGGCTGGGACATCCTGGACTTCAAATGTCAGGCTGCCGGGGCTTTCGAGGAAGATTGCGCGGGTTCGATCCGTAAGTTTTGTGGCAATGTCCGCGCCAATCAGCGGATCATAGTAGCTGGTCGTGATGCCAAAGCGCTTCAGCAGTCCATCACAGATCCCGCGCGTTGGATCATAGGCGCTATCAACCATCAACAGTTCGTCGCCCGGGTTCAGCACGGAAAGCAGCGCCACTGCCGTTGCAGCGACACCAGAAGGGAAAAGCATGGTCCCTTCGGCCTCTGGCTCCATTTCGGTCAGTGCATCTGCCAGCGACCATTGCGTAGGCGTACCGCGCCGACCGTAAAAGAGCTTGCCGTCCTCATTTGTGCGCACGCCGGCGCGCAATGACGCCACATCGTCATACAGGATGGTCGACGCCCGCCAGACGGGCGGGTTGACAATGCCGCCCTTGCCATCCCCCAGGTGCGTCCATTCGCGGCGGCGGCCACCTTCCACGATCCGGGTGGAGGGTCTGGATGGCGAGGGGTCGTCGCTCACGCCGGGCCAATGGCCTTGGGTGTATCGGCCTGTGCACCCCATTCAGTCCAGCTTCCGTCGTACAGGCTGACATCGGTCTTGCCCAGCAGATGGGCGGCGAAAACAAGAACGGCGGCAGTCACGCCAGTGCCGCAAGTCGTCGCGACGGGCTTGTCCATGTCAACACCTGCGTCGGTGAAAGCGGCCTTCAGCGCATCGCCTCGTTTCCAGGTTCCGTCCTCATTGAACAGGCTTGAATAGGGCAGGTTGATGCTTCCCGGGATGTGGCCCGGATTGACGCCAAGGCGGGGTTCAGCTTCCCGGCCTTCAAATCGTGCGACACCGCGGGCATCGACAACCTGTTCGGCGCCGGTCTCGAGATTGGACTTCATCTGCTCCAAGGTTCGCACCAGCCCGTCATCTCTCCAGACGGTAAAGTGGCGGTGCCTAAGCGTGACCTTGCCGGCTTCCGTTGGCCGACCTTCTGCTTTCCACTTGGCAAGCCCGCCGTCGAGAATGGAGACCCCATGCGCGCCAAAGACAATGCTCAGCATCCACCAGGCGCGCGCGGCCGATTTCACGGGGCTGTTGTCGTACAAGACGATCCGGCTTCCATCGCCAAGGCCCAGCGATTGCATGCGGCTGGCAAATTTCTCTGCCTTTGGCAGCATCATGGGATACGGGCTGGTCGTGTCCGCAAGATTTGCGAGGTCCATGAAGACTGCGCCCGGGATGTGATCCGCTTCATATTCTGCTGCAGCGTCCCGGCCGTCGATGAACAAAGTGGCATCCACAACGCGCAAATCCGATGCGCCCAATTCCTTCTCGAGCCATTCGGTTGAAACAAGCGCGTCCATAGTCATTCACTCCCTGATTAGCTGGCTTGAGACCTTAGTTGCCAATGCGTCCCGCGTCGACCCTTAGCGGTTACGAATGAAGGACCTGAGATCCGCTGAAAGCTTGCGCAGATCTTCGTCACGAACGTACATCATGTGACCCGAACCATAGTAGTGAAACTGGATTCGATCAGTCGGAAATCCCGGCCGCGACAGGGCATATTCGGCACCAAAGAACGGCGTGGCAAAATCATAATAGCCTTGGCCGACAAACAGCTTCATTCCGCTGTTTTCCCGCAAGGCTTTGCCCAGATAGGGTGCAACGTTGAAATAAAAGGCACTGTCATCGCGCCTTTCCAATTTCCAGTCCCAATCGCTGACCCCGCCAATTGTCACATATTCTCGATCGGCCTTGAACCCCAGCGTGTCACGCACATAACTGTTGAAAGCCCCCGTATAACCGCCGTCAATTCCATAGAAGCTCGGGTCGTTGTCGGGCTGCTCTCCGGCGTTATCAAGATCCTTTCCCGTGTAACGCGTATCGAGCCGCCCGATGGTCAGGCCGCGATCCCGCAGCAGCTCCTTGTAGAACCGGCCCGGCACGACCCTGAGATTTGCCCTGTCCAGAAATGCTTCGCTCAGGCCCGTGAAGCGCGCAAGTTTCTGGCGAACAGTCGCGCGTTCCGTGGCTCCCAAGCCGCTTCCCTTCACAAGAGCAGCAAGATACTCGCCCGAGGCAAAGCTGCGGGCCTGCGCGACAAATTCCTCAACAGTTGCAGGTCGGTCGGCAACCTTGTTGTGATACCAGGCCGTAGCGGCCATTGAAGGCAGGGAAACGACATAGACCATTTCGTTGCCTTCGACTTCCGCCTGGGCTCCAAAATCCAGAATGGCCGAGATCAGGATGACGCCGTTGAGCGCAACGTCATTATAGTCCCCTTCGAGCTCCCGGACGACTGCAGCCGATCGTGTCGTGCCATAACTTTCTCCGCCGAGAAACTTCGGCGCATTCCAGCGTCCGTTCTCACGAAGCCAGATCCGGATAAACTGTGCAACAGACTTGGCATCGGCCG
>WBZL01001524.1_pt1 | contig 24195 bp, 20 predicted proteins | sample 5204291 | NCBI WGS metagenome assembly WBZL01 (sample SAMN12344345, study PRJNA552823) | activated sludge metagenome | biome: Activated sludge suspended growth; feature: Nitrification reactor; material: Wastewater; isolation source: activated sludge from nitrification reactor of wastewater...
GATCCACCCGCGGATCGCTCACTTTGCTAAAATGCTCGGCGATCGCCTCCAATGGCTTCTTTGTCATGGCTACCTCCTTCAAGATAGCCCTTTTTTACCTCAATTTAGATGCAATCGCCCTAGCTATACTCGTCGTTTTGATTGGTTTGTTTTGTTTTCTGCTTGTGCCGCTGGGCGGCATACAGGCGCAATATGCAAATGATTGTTCGTGTTTAGGTAACGGAAATTGCTCAGATTCGGGTCCGGGAGGTGGTTATTGTTTTACTGGCGAAGTATTGGCTTGCGGAAACCAGTGTCCGCCTGGGTATAAAAATGTGGAAATGATGTGCTCTAATGCTATACCACAAAGCTGTGGAGGCAAGTGTGTTTTGGAACAAAGTTGTGTGACGGGATTTTGTCAGGGAGGGACATGTACGGACGTAGATGGGGATTTTTTGTGCGGGTCCGGAGGATGTGGCCCATGCTCCAGATTTGTGCGGGAGACTATATGCGGTGTTCCGGGCAGTCAGTGTCAAGTGTGGTGTTCTGCTGACGAAACCTGCGGCGCGGGGTGCGGTGGCGGCGGGGGGACAATAGACGATGGAAAACAGACCATAGACGATGGTCAATGACCTTTGGTCAACCGCCTCGCCTCCAACATCCTCAACCACTCCAACGGCTTTTCCCACCTCACGCGCGGATTGACATTGAACAAGTTATCAGGGCGATCCCATTTCGGTCCCGGCGGACCCGACTCATCGCTCAACGCGCTTTTCACTCCCCATAGTCCTTTGTAGTTCATCCAATCCGGTTCGGGATTCAACACCGCGCGCCGCCATTCTTTTACAGTTGGGCGAGTCGTTTTACGGTCCGACATGACGCGCTTGAGATAACTGGTGGATTTGACCACAGGCTCGCGCAAGTTTTCGCCTTGATAGCCGATGCGGAATCCATCGCCCGAAGCGATCTCCATTGGCAGGCTGACCACGTAATGATCCGCTTCATCGCGCATGGAAATGAAGGCGTCTTCGGCAAGGATTTTCGTGTGGGAGGCGATCAACTCTTTGAGCGCGATCTGACGCGCTTTTTGGCTGGGGTTGAAGAGCAGGAAGAGGTAGTGGATCAAGCCGTCCGTCCAATAAAGGAAGCGTTGCGCGCGTCCCGCTTCGTATAAATTTGAAGAACGGATCACCTCAGGCTTGCTGTAGTTGGCATGCGATCCCAACGCCACGTAGACGACGGGATGGGTCGTGTCCTTGTCGTTTTTATCCTTTGCTTTGATGACCTTTTCCCACAATTCGATGTTGCCCGCGCCGTGTTGCGAATATAAAACGGCATAGGGCGAATCGTTTTTGAGGTAGACCGCCGTCATCTCCCAATCGCCCTCGTGATGATTGATCCCGTTCGCGGCGAGACGCCAATCGTTGAACGCGTAGAAAAAATGATATTGTAGGATCGTCCAGTTGTTCCCCTCCGCATCCTGCTCGCGCGCGACGCGACCGTAATACACAGGCTGTTGATCCTTCTCCAAAATTTTTGCATACTCGAAATACGATTTGCGCGCGATGGTCTCAGTGGCGAGCGAGAGCATGTCCATGATGAGACCGGGTCCCTCAGGAAGAATGTGATCGAAGATGAATTTCATCGTGCGGATGGAAAGATAGAAGAGCAGGATCAAATAGATAGGCAACAGCACGAGATATTCAACCGCGACGCTCATGTATTCGCTGGGGTGAAGAAAAAACCAGATCGGCGCGACCATCAGCGCGGTGAAAAGCAACACAGCGAACGCGGCGGGGATGATGCGCCATCGGATGGTTGAAGCCAGCATGAAAAGGATCAACGCGGCGATCAGCGCGAGCGCGAACGCAATTTCCACGCCCGCCCAACCGAAGAAATAATATCCCGCGCCCATTGCAAGAGCCGATGAAACTCCCAGCCATACCCACGCATCGGAGTCGTAAAGCGGCTCATTGATGAAGCGCAAAAAATATTGTCCGCCTTCGAGTTTGCCGATAAACGTTGCAAGCGGTTCATTTAAATGGAAGAGCAACCCCGCCGCGCCGAGCGGTCCGCTGGGCAGGATGCTGCAACGTTCAAGATAATGCTCCACCGCCATCGGGAAAAATCGTTCGCTCTTTGCGAAACGCAAAACAGGTTCGTATGTTTCGAGGAGATCGTGGTCGTTCATTTTGGCAGGCTCTCTGCGCCGTCCTCGGCGCAGGATAAATTTAAAAAACGCCGCCGGGGACGGCGGCTTGAGCAAACTTGTTATTGAAAATACTGCAACGCGATCCTCAGACGTTCTTCCGCGTCTTTGCTCGCGTCTTTCGGGATGGATTGAATGGCAGACTGCGCCTCGACAACGGAATAGCCCAACGCAGTCAGCGCGGCGAGGACTTCCGAATCCGCGTCGGACATCAGGGCAACCTGCTTCAAGCCATCGAGCGGTTTCAACTTGTCTTTGAGATGAAGAGCCATCTTCTGCGCGGTCTTTTTGCCCACCCCCGGCACGCGACTCAACAACTCGGCTTCATCGGCGAAGATCGCGCGTTGGATCGCATCGAGAGTCATCGTTGACAAAACGGACAACGCGACCTTGGGACCAACCCCGTCCACGCCGAGAAGCATGTTGAACAAATCCCTGTCGGCTTGCGATTCGAATCCGTACAACGTCAACGCGTCTTCGCGAACGACAAGATGCGTGAACAAGTACGCCGTCTCGCCAGTCTTGACGCGCATCCGCAACGGCGCGGGGACAAAGACACGCAACCCCACGCCCCCCACTTCGACGATGAGGGATGTCTCTTCGATTTGCGCTATTTCTCCACGGAGGGTTGAGATCATGGGGCTAATTTAACCACAGATGAACACAGATGTACACAGATGGGTTGATAAACGAGTTGAATTAAGGCTGTGGAGTCTTCCAATAGACGGAGGGGAGAAGCCGCTTGATTTCGATCTTCGATCTGCCAAAGTTGATAAGCAAACAGACGTCTGCTCCCGTTGCCCGCAGGTAGTTCAAGGCTTGGGCGGTATGCTCTTGCGTTAACATAGATACAGCCTTCAATTCGACCAGAACTCTTTTCTCAACAAATAAGTCGGCAAAGAACTCACCTACGACAACTCCGTCAAACATGACTTTAATTGGAAATTGTTGCTCAACCCCCAATCCTGTTTTTCGCGTTGCACGCACCAAAGCATTCTCATAAACTTTTTCAACAAAGCCTATGCCAAGCGTATTGCTGACCTCATACGCGCAACCTATGATTCTTGCGGTAATTTCATTCACTTCTTGTGGAGGCATCACAATCTCCTTTCATCCAAACCCAATTGTTCATCCGCGTTCATCTGTGGTGAATTAATATCTCTTCGTATTCAAATGCGTGATGGCAATTGCCAGCGCGTCGGCGGCGTCATCGGGTTTGGGGATGGAGTCGAGTTGCAAGAGAGCGCGTACCATTTCTTGCACTTGTCGCTTCTCCGCAGAGCCGTATCCTGCGACGGCTTGTTTCACTTCTTTGGGAGTGTATTCAAAAATTTCGATCCCCGCTTGTTCGAGCGCGAGTAACACAACTCCGCGCGCCTGACCGACGGCGATGCCAGTCGTCACGTTACGGGCAAAGAATAATTTTTCTACGGCAGAGGTATCGGGCTTGTGTTGTTTGATGATTTTTCGCAGGTTGGTATACAACATCTCCAGCCGGGCAGACGGGGTTGCGTCTTTGGGGGTGGTGATAATGCCGAAGGAAACTGCGACCAGTTCCCCGTCGGGCATGAGGCGCGCGAGTCCGTATCCAGTGGTGGCGGTGCCGGGGTCAATTCCAAGTGCGAGGGTCATTATAAAAGTAACGCCGACTTAAGTCGGCGCTACAAAAAAATCAAGCGGCTTCGAGCGCGGCGAGGGCTTCGTCTGAAATTTTGACGTTGTGGAAAACGTCTTGCACGTCGTCGAGTTCCTCGATGGTCTCGACCATCTTCATGAACTTCAACGTGGCTTCCACATCGAGTTCCACTTCCTGTTTGGCGACCATGCGCAAGCCCGATTCGTCCGGCTGGACTTTGGCTTGATGCAATGCGTCGGCGATGGTTTTGAACGATTCGACGGGCGAATAAATTTCGATGGTATCGCCGCCGTCGATGACATCGTCTGCGCCCGCGTTGACGCCCAACTCGAAGGCTTTGTCGAACGATAACTGACTGGCGGGAAATTCAAAATAGGCTTTGCGATCGAATTGCCATGCCACCGCGCCGGGCTCTGCCATGTTGCCGCCCGATTTGCTAAACGCGTGGCGCATATCGGGGACGGTGCGATTGCGATTATCGGTGACGCAAGTGACCATCAACGCCGAGCCGTGCGGACCGTAGCCCTCGAAAGTGACCTCTTCAAAGACGGCTCCGTCTTTGTCTTCGCCCGAACCTTTTTTGATGGCGCGTTCGATATTATCTTTGGGCATGTTTTCAGCGCGGGCTTTATCCACTGCCAGCCTGAGGCGGAAGTTAGAATCGGGATCGCCGCCTTCGCGCGCCGCGATGGAAATTTCTCTGGCGAGCCGCGTGAAGATCGCGCCTCGTTTGGCGTCTGCCGCGCCCTTTTTGCGTTTGATGGTAGACCACTTGGAATGACCGGACATGTCTTGTCTTGCTCCTTGCTGTAAACCCACTGTTCAGTGGAAAATTTGTGTTTTCAAAATTATATCACTCACCTTACGCAGAACGTCCCGAAGGTTTCCTTGAAATAGGGCAATCTCACCGATTCCCTTACACTTTCAAAATTGGGACGCTGATTCACGCTGAAAACGCGGATTTTTTTCCTTAGGAGTAGCGGACAAAATCCTCATTCTGCGTAAGTCCTGATCCGGTTACTTTTCCTTCAACGCATTATGCACGGCATCGAGCGACTGCAACGCGGTGAGGTTGCGCCAGGGCCAGGCATTTTCCATGCGCTTCGGGTCGTCGAAAAAGTTGCGCGCAAACGTGAGATGGAAGCGGTCATCGCTCAATCCCTGATCGGGCAGAGGCTGAACCGCCGCCCAATAATTCCACAAGGGAATCTCGTATTCGTAGGCGAGTTGGGCGATGGCGTTATTGATGGCGTGATCGCCTTCGAGGTTATCGGCTTTGGTGGCGATGATCGGCACCGCGCCGAACTCGATGATGCGGTCCAACACTTTGCGCATGTATTTGTCGTATTCCTCGGCGGGTTTTTGCGACCACCATGTTTCCATGCTGACGAAGACGATGGACGGTTTCCACGTCCGCAATTCGCAATCGAGCGGGGATTCTCCAGCTTTGCAAGACTTGGGGTCGGCGCGCAACGGCGAGATGACTGCCGCGGCGTTGAACCCTCCCTTCACCGCCAGGCTCACGCGCGAGAATGAACCCTGATAATACTCGATCGTCGGCTGGAGGTAGGCGTACTCGCTCCCGAGGCTGTACTCGTTCGGGTTGTCGAACGCGGAGAGAAAATACGATGAAACATTCTGGCAATCGCCGATGATGGCGAAGCGGGCGGGGTCGTTGCCGTTTTCGATTCCGCGTTGATAGACGGCGCGCATCGCATCGCTGACTCCCATGGGGACGACCGGCAGATCCATGAACGCGTCTTTCTCCAGGGGAGGCATGGGTGTGCCAGTGGCGGCGGGAGTCGCCGGGGGGGCGGTCACAGCCGCCACCGTGGGAGCAACCTCACTGGGAGGTTGAAGCGGGGCATCCGTCGCGGTAACACGCTCAGCGGGAGTCCCTCTGCCAGACGAACAGGCGGCGAGGAGCGAAGTCAACAAGAGTGTGAAAAGCAGTTTTTGTTTCATTGATTCCTATTTGCAAAAATTTTGAATGGATGCGCCGATCTTTTCGGCAAGCATCGATTCGCCAAAGGGCGTGAGGTGCACGCCGCTGTTGGTGAATTCGGTCATTGGGACGAGGTCCCACAGGTCTATGTAGGGATAGCCTTGCGCGGAGGCGTGTTCGGCGAGCGCGGCGCGGTACTCGTCGAATGCCCAGCGCGGGTAGAAAAAATTATAGCGGATGTCTGAGTTGACGCCGTTGCTGATGAGGATCGGTTCGTTCACGAGGAGGGTCGGCGCGCCGGCGGCGTTCATGCCGGCGTCGAGGATTTCGAACGAAAGTTTGCCCTGTAATGTTTCAGCGGGTTTGATGCCGTGGAATTCATCGTCCTTTTCGTAATCAAGTTGCGCGGGTTCGTAGGATTCGGGGTAGAACTGATCCACGCCAGTGGATGCCCACATCGCGCCGTACAGTTGCAAGCGGATGAGATCCGCAATCTCTTTGCGGCGGTTAATCAGCGTTTGGTCCCACACGGTGGGGTGGTTCAGCGCCGGGTCGTTGGGATCGAGATGCAATTGGTATTTGGCGATTAATTTTTTCACGCGTCCGGGGCTGTTGGCAACGAGCGGCGCGGTGAGTTGTTTCTCTTGCGGGAACGATTCCAGCGTTGTGAGCCAGACGACCATGTCGGGTTGATATTGCAATGCCTCGTCGAGGATCATCAGCTCTTGCAAGAGCGAGATGTATGGATAGCCGAGGTTGTAGGCATGGAGGGTCTTTCCGCAGGCTGAGATATTTTGTGAGTTCAACTGTCCCGCGAGGTTTTGTTCGGGGGTGAGCAACGTGCCCCACACGGATGAGTCGCCGATGAGCAGGACGCGGAATTCGTCGTCCGCTTTGGGTGTGCCGGCGAGAACATGCGCGGCAAACATGGCATCGAGATTGAACAGGCTGAGGTTGTATCCGCGTTGGTTTTCGCCGAAGGGAAAACGCTCGCGCCCTGGGAAGATTTTGTTGTAGAGCGAGAGTTTGCCGAGAGGAATGTTATTTGTAAAGATGAACGCAAAATTGAGCAACACAAAGAGGAGTGTTGTTTTGAGGAGGAGGGGGAAGAGGCGAGGGGTAGGCATAAGAGCAAATCGGCAAAAGAGCAAGTCGGCAAATTAGTAAATTAGTAAAAGAGCAAGCGATCGGTAACCAGAAATCGGTGGGTGGTTAGGTGAACCCAAATAGTTTCATTAGCACGCGGAATGATAACTCGGGCGAACTCAGCGCGAAGAAGACCCAGCCGAGCGCGACGAAGTGGAAGGCGAGCAAGACGCCGCCGATATGCAAGGCTGTTTGCATGCGCGGATTAGTAACCGCAATACGAGTCTTTGTGAAATCGCTCCAGCGGTTTTGGAGGAAGAGTCCAAAACCGTGCCAGGCGCCCCAGAGCATGAAGTTCATGGTAACGCCGTGCCATAAGCCGATGATGAGCATCGTGGCAAGCTGACCGGCGAGGAGCATCGCCCATGTGGGCAGGGATTTGTAGCCGCGAATCCAGCGGTTGAAGGGGTTGAAAAAGTAGGCGCGAATCCATTGCGTCAAGGTAATATGCCACGAGTTCCAAAATTGCGCGAGGTTGGGTTTGGTATACGGCGAGGTGAAGTTTTCAGGGAGTTTGACGCCCGCGAGACGCGCAACGCCAATGGCAATATCGGTGTAGCCGCTGAAATCGAAATAGATCTGGAAGGCATAGGCGTAGAGGTGGAACCACAGCCAGCCTGTTGTGTGAGCTTGCGCCGCGAGCGCGTCGTTGAGCGCCAGTAACGCCAGCGTGTCGGCGATGACGAATTTTTTGAACAAACCAGCCACGATCCGTTGACCCGCCAGCAAAGTTTCATCTTGTGTGAGGCGAAATTCCGCGCGCAGGTCTCCGGCGAACCGTTCGGCGCGGTCGATGGGACCGGCGGACAACGAGGGGAAGAAAACGACGTAGGTTGCAAACTCCGGTAGTGACAGTTCGGGCAGGCGTCCCGTTTGTTTATCGCGCAAAACATGGATGAGACGGAAAGAAATGTATGAAAACCCGAGCCAGCGCAAGTCCAACGCGGAGGCAGTGTCGAGGGGGCGGTTGGTCAACGCGCGGAAGAAGATGCTGGCTTGAAGAGAGAGAAACGGGGATTTGAGAATTAGGAGAAGTATGATGAGCGAGATAATTGCGAGAGAGAAGGTGAAGGCAAGTCGACGCGAGAGAATTGTTGATGTCGCAACGGCAAATGCGGCAACCACAAAAAAGCCGATAACAATGATGAGTCTCGGCGCAGTCGTTGTTGTAAGGATAGGGTTGGGGAAAATGTACCGCGTGAGGTCGACGAGGACGATCATGCCGATGAGGACGGCAAGCCCGATAAGGTTCTGGCGAGATTTCCACGCGCCGGCAGTGGAGGTGATGAACCAAACGATTACGACAAGGAAAATCGAAAGCGAGGGAATCCAAAAGTCGAAGGAACGGAGCGGCACGGCGGGCTGGAACCAAAAGAGGGCGAGCGCGCTGAGGGCGAGGAGAAAATATCCACGCGCCGCGCCGCGCGCCCACAGGCCGACCAGCAACGCGGTCAGGATCGAAGCGCCGATCTGTGTCAGTCCCATAAAGAAAAGTCGTCCCGCAGGTTAAATAGTCGCATCATCATCCGCGCAGAATCCTGCGGGATGTTCTTAACTCACCTTGCGCAATAGCCACGGAGTCGCAGAGACATTGAGAAAATCCCTTTATTGTTTCTCCGCGACTCCGCGTTTCTATGGTTGGATTACGTACCATCAGTTCTTGAGTCTATTGCTTGCCGCAGACCAGCCACTCGCCGCTTTCTTCCACGACTTGATAGGTGACGAGCGAAAGGTCAAGGTTCTGGTCTTCGTTGTTGTAGGTGAGCACGATACTGCCGGCGCAATCCACGAGGGCGAAGTTGCCGTCGGTTCCCGTTTGCGAACAGGCCGCGTTCTCGAGCCGCGCGTTAACCGCTTGCAGTGAGTCGAGTTCGATGAGCGCGTCCTCCTCCCAGTCGCCGCAGACGAGCGTGGGAAGACGAGCCGCGTCTTTGGCGACGAGCGCGTTCAGGTAATTTTCAACCGCCTTTGCGGGCGCGTCGGAGGCGGATGGAGCGCAGGCAGTGAGCAGGATGTTGGCAAGCAACAGAGTGAATAAAATTTTTCGCACAGAGACTCCTTTGGAATTTGTGGCGGGATTATAAAACAGGAGGGATGAATGATGAAGGACAATTGATGAAAAAGCGATGAGTGAACCGATGGTGAGAGCCGGAAAGTTTAGCCTCGAAAAAAGTAGAGGATGGAAATGCACACGCCAATGACGATGACCATCCCCTTCAATACGGAGGGCTTGACGCGACCAGCCAGCCTGCCGCCGATCATCCCACCCAGCAACGCTCCGACCGCCATGACAATTGCCACAGTCCATGCGACTTTTCCCGAGAACAGGAAGAAGACCGCCGCCGCCACGTTGACGATGAACGATACCGCCTGCTTCAACGCGTTCAACCGCGTGAGCGTGTCATTGACGGTCAGTCCCAGCGCTGAAAGGAGCATCACACCCAGCCCAGCCCCGAAATACCCGCCATAGACCGAAGCCAGCCCTACCGGAAGCCATGTGAACGATTCGAGCGAACCATGCGATGCGCCCAGTCGACGCGTGAGCCATGCCCGGATCGGGTCCTGCGCGGCAAGCAAGCCCGACGCCAGCAGAATCAAAAATGGGACGAGGTCGCTGAACAACTTTTCACCGGTCTGCAACAACAAAAATCCGCCCAGCACGCCGCCAAAGATTCCGGCGGGTAAGACCAACCACAGACGTTTCCCCTGCCCGCGCAGGTCGTTGCGTTGGGCAAACGCCCCGCCGAAATAGCCGGGACACAGCGCGACGGTGTTCGTCACATTGGCAGTGACGGGCGGGATTCCCAAAAAGACAAGCATGGGAAAGGTGATGAGCGTCCCGCCGCCGGCGAGAGCGTTGACCGCGCCGGCGACTATGGCGGCAAGGAAGGCAAGGAGGAGCATGAGGTTGAGTATAGCATTGAGAGGGTCGCTTGTTGGTAGAGGGGAGGTGTTGTATACTCGATTCAAGTTTAATCACGAGAATTGAAAATGTCTGAGCCGCTACGCCTTCAAGGATTTATCAAAGATATGAGTTATCAAGCCCATTTAGCAAGCGGCTTGATAGAGTACGGCTTTAATGATTTTGACGTGAATAAAGCCAAATCCTTTGGAATCATTAATCATCCCAATGGACAAGTTGCCTACTCCAAATGGACTTCGCCCAAGCGCACAAGAACCTATCCTTTTGCGCGATTGTACAACACGTACAACTCACAGAAAATTGTGACAATTATTCCAGTTATGAAGGATGAGGGGCTGGATGGGGACTTAGACAAAATTCAATATTCCACCATTTCGTGGATGAATTTATTGAATGTGTATATTGTTTTAGCATATTACGAGAACGCCGAGAAAAATCGTAGTTCAACGCAAAAGAACAGGGATAAATTAACCAGTCAGAAGTTAAATGCCAAATCTGTCAAAGACCAACTTAAGGCAATAATTTCGTACAAACAAAGCGCCTTGCACTGGAATCGGACTTTGTTTGAAAACCGTTTTGTAGAAATCTATGAAAAAGCCATTACCTCGTATGAGATTATTTCATCTAAAACAAAAGTTAAAGTCCATCCTGGCAGAATAAAGCTTCAGTACCTTGAATCTGTAAGACAAGATTATCGCCGTTTCAGGGATATTTCCTTGAAGGGTTCTCAAGGGGCCGCGCTTCGAGAATCTAAAACAGAACACAACCTGGAATATTTAGAAGACGGTGGAAAAAGTGTCTTCTTGATCGAAAATTACCTTGGCGGCGTATATCATCTTACGGCTGATGAAGTTTTACGCGGTAGGAGTGGGTATATTATTCAAGAGTCAAAAAATTCCACAAAGAAGTTTTTGCCGTCAATTTCCGATATCAAAGATGGGTTGTTCAAACTGATATTGTTTGCCAACCTTCATTCGTTAAAAGTGCGGGGACGTAAGGTCAGGTTTTCAGCGCGTTTAAAGTTGACAGGAAACAAAGTAAAAGGCAATATCCAGTTTCCCTGCCGAAAAGTGGAATTTTATAATTTTGTCAAATTGAACAAGGTCTCAAGAGCATATCAAGAAATTCTAAACAAACTAAATCTAGAAGCAACCAATAACAAAAATCTCACCATTGAAATTAGAGGCAACAATGGCTGAGATAAAAACTCCCCTGCGCTATCCCGGCGGAAAATCACGGGCAATCAAGCAGATGAAACATCTTCTGCCGAAAGAGTTTGATGAATACCGCGAGCCCTTCGTGGGCGGCGGCTCATTTTTCATATACCTAAAGCAGAAAAAACCTGATCTGAAGATCTGGATAAACGATCTAAACCCAGAACTTTATTTTTTCTGGAAATACGCCCAAGCCGATTCAGAAAAACTGTCATGTGGAATATTAAAGGTTAGGAAGGAAAGGCGCAATGGGCAGGAATTGTTCGATGAATTGCTTCAAGTTGACGTCAAAACTCTAACCGAGTTTGAGCGCGCCATTCGTTTCTTTGTACTAAACCGCATCACATTTTCTGGCGTTGTTGAATCTGGCGGATTTTCGCAACTTGCGTTTGAAAGCAGGTTTACTGAATCTTCCATCGAACGAGTCGCAAAAATGGGGCAACTCTTGGATGGAGTGAAAATTACCCATTTGGATTATCGGGAACTCTTGAAAGATGGAGATAAGGAAGTGTTCACCTTCCTTGATCCGCCTTATTTCAAAGCAACCAAATCGCGGTTATATGGAAAAAATGGAATTCTTCATACCGAATTTAACCACGATGATTTTGCGCGGGGGGTAAAAGCGTGCAAACATTCATGGTTGATTACTTATGATGACTCGTCTGAAATTAGAAACAACTTTTCGTTTGCCAATATTTACGAGTGGGAATTGCAGTACGGGATGAACAATTACAAACAAGGAAAGGCTGAGAAGGGTAATGAGCTTTTTATTTCAAATTACGAACTTCCTCGACTATCCGAAAAAACAAGAAAGAAAACTCGCTCCGAAATGCAGTTGTCTTTGCTTTAAAAATTCAATTGTTAGTTTTTGGCGCGATCTGATAAGCAACAAAGATTTATTTTTGAACTCTCTCCCGCACAAGTGTGCCGCTAAGGGTCTGTAAATTAATAACTTCCCGTGTTTTTGTTCGCGAGCAGTTGTACTGCGAGCGGGATGCACGATTTGCCAAGCAAATCGAACTGCATCTCAACAAGGAATTTATATTTTTACGAACCCTAAGTGCCGCCACAAAGAACGAACAGAATGCCTTTTTCACTTGGCGACCGTAGCGCGCATTGCGGTCAATACCCTTACATGTATGGTAAAGAATCTAAACATAAAAAGCCTGAGGGGTTTTTGACAGCCTCCAACCCTTGCATTTGCCCATCAAAACTGCTATAGATGGGCAGATCAAGGAGATGAATGTGTCCACCTCTCAGCCGCCATCATATCAAACCTACTTCATCGACCTGCCCCTCTCGCGCCTGCACGTGTTGGAAGTGGGCGAAGGCGAACCACTCATCATGGTGCCCGCCACTATTTCAGAATGGGAAGACTGGCTCACCCTCGTCCAATTCATGGGGCAATGGTTCAAGGTCTATTTTTTCGAACTGCCCGGGCACGCGCAATCCTCGCCGTTCACAGGATCGTTTTCCAGCGCGCGGGTCGCCGAACTGGTGGAACAACTCGCCGACAAACTCGGATACGAACGCTTCAACTTGATGGGGTTTTCCTTCGGCGGCATCCTCGCCATGCGCGCCTTCAAACGCCTCTCCGCGCGCATCGACCGCCTGATCCTCATCGCCCCCTGCCTCGGGTGGAGGGCGCTTCCCTATTCGAAAACGCGGCTGACCATGTTGTATCACGTCATCCAGCAGTTCAAACGGCGCTGGGTACAGACCTTCTTCGTGAAGTTCGTGCGCAACCCCCGTACGCTCTCGATCGCCATTGCGTTTGTGCGCGCCATCGGCAAACTTGAAAACACCATCCCGCTCAAGAGAAAACTTCCGCGCACCACCACCACCACGTTCGATATTCTCTCCTCGCAGATCACCGAAATTTTAACGATGGAGTTCGACCCGCCTTCGGAAAAACACACAACGCCGTGTTACTTCGCCATGTCCATTTACGATCCGCTCCTGCGCTTCGATGCCACGCTGAGCATTGCCGAAACCCATTTTGCGGATATGAACGTCGTGAGACTCACCTACCCCTTCCACCAGCCGCCGCGTCCCTTTACCTTCGAAGAGTTGAATGAAGGATTCTACGGAACGGTCAACGCGTTCATGCGGGCGCGCGCATAATTCAAACCATGTCGTTACAAAAAATCATTCTTTATTCGTCGATCGCGTTATCGCTGATTCTATTGTGGGTCTATCGCCTGCCCATCATCGACTCTCTGCGCTGGTTCAGCAACCTGAACGCGGTGATCGAATCGATTCGCGGATACGGCTATTGGGGACCCGCCGTGCTATTCCTTCTTTTCATCCTCCAGGCGTTCATCGCCTTCATCCCCGGTCAGGCATTGATGATCGCCAGCGGCTACATCTACGGCTTCATCGGCGGCATCCTCATCACATGGACCAGCCTCGTGCTGGGCGGACAGATCGCGTTCTGGCTCTCTCGCAAATTTGGACGCCCCTTCGCCGAAAAATGGATCGCCCCAGCCACCCTCGACCGCTGGGATAAAAGCGCGGCGGGCCAGGGCGTGGCGTTCTACGTCATCACCCTCGTCATGCCGTTGATACCGAACGACGCAATGTGTTACGTGGCGGGTCTCGGCAACATGGAGCCGCGGCGCTTCCTACTGGCAAACATGCTGGGGCGCGGAATCGCCAGCATTCTCACGGTCACTGTCGGCGCGTACGTCAACCAGATTCCCGCGCTGATCTGGATCTTCCTCGCCGGGTTTATCCTTTTGGGAGTGGCGGGCTGGTTCGTGGCGCGACGCTACCAAAGGGCGAACCAGCCGTAAGTGAAGGATTGAACCGCGCCGGCGCGGAATCGCTATGAGAATCGCGTACATCACCCAATCCTACCCCCCCATGATCAGCGGCGCTTCGATCGTCGTCGAACAGCTTGCCAAAGGCATGGCGGAGCGCGAGCATCAAGTGCTGGTCATCGCGGCAAGCGATAAAAATCATCCCTATATATCCACCCAAAAAAATCTGACCGTCCAACGGCTAAGATCAATGCACCACCCCTTGCGAGTGGGTCAACGCTTCCTCGTGTATCCGCGCGCCTCCATTTTAAAAGCGCTCGAAAAATTTCGGCCGGATATTATCCACTCTCACGAGCCAATTCTTTGCTGGGTTGGTTTCGAATACGCCCAACGGGCGCACATCCCAACCACCTTCACCGTCCACATGCTGCCGTGGTACGTGACCGCCGTGCTCACCGATCGCGGCGGGCTGGATAAAGCCGTGGAAAAAGCGGGCTGGAAATACCTGGATATCCTCGCGCGCAAATCCACTTCGATCATTACCACCACCAAAACCGTTTCGGATATCGTGACCGGCGCCATGAGCATCGACTCGGAAACCATCCCGTGCGGAATTGACACGCGCCTGTTTCGCCCGCCTCTTTCCGACGGGGAAACTGCCGCCGCCAAGCGGAGACTGAATCTCCCCTTCGGCGTTCCCCTCATCCTGCACGTGGGGCGGCTTGACCCGGAAAAAATGGTCGAGCGCGTCATTCATGCCGCGGCGGAAGTGATGGACGTCTCGCCCGCGCATTTGGTGATCGTAGGAGATGGAAAAGAAAAGGAAAAACTTGTCAGCCTTGCCAACTCGCTAGGGATACAGAACCGCGTCCACTTTACCGGTTACATTTCAATGGATGACGGCCTGCCCGCGGTCTATCGCATGGCGAACGTGTTCGTGATGGCGTCGGAAGTCGAATCGCAGGGGCTGGTGCTCCTCGAAGCCGCGGCAAGCGGACTGCCCCTCGCGGCATTCGAAGCCACCTCCATTCCCGAAGTGGTGCATCACAACCGCAACGGGTATCTCGTTAAACCCGGTGACGTCCATGCCATGGCAGATGCCATCTCGCAGATCGTCGACTCGCCCGCGCTGGCAAAACAAATGGGCGAGGAAAGCCGCCGTCTCGCCGAACACTACGACCACGAGCGCGCGCAACTTCTGCATGAACAGTATTACAGAAAATTGATCAAGCAACAGTCGCTGGAAAAACGCGAAAAACCTTCTTCATGGAAACGCGTTAAAGTGTGGATGGGTCTCGGGGAATGATTGCATATATAGCAGTTCAAGCGCGTTGGCGTAAAACTCTGCCTGTGCTTGCAAATCTTTTATCCGAAGTTCAAGCCATGAAATATTCATGCTCACACATACTTCGACTATGAGACTACTCGACTACTCGACTAACAGACTAACAGACTAACAGACTACTCCTCCCTCATCCACCTCTTCACCGCGTCATGTGGATGTTCATACTTCGCCATCGCCTCCAACAATTTTACGGGGTCAGGGTCGCATGAGATCGAATTGCGATGTTCATTGAAGATGAAGCCTTCCTCCACCGCATGATCCATGGCGGCGAGCAGGGGCGCATAATAATTCCTCACGTTCAATAATCCCACAGGTTTTTGGTGCGCGCCGGTCTGCGCCCAGGTGATGGTCTCGAACAATTCATCGAACGTGCCGAATCCGCCGGGCAGGGCGATGTATCCCTCCGCGAGTTCGTGCATCCTTGCTTTGCGGGCGTGCATATCGGGTGGAACATCCATGCGGGTTAACCCGTCATGTGCAAGAGCCGGGTTGTTCATCGATGGGATGATGACGCCCACCGCTTCCCCGCCGGCAGAGAGCGCGCCGTCGGCTACCGCGCCCATCAAGCCGGTTTTGCCGCCACCGTAGACCAACCGAATCCCTCTGCCCGCGAGGAGAATGCCGAGGGAACGCGCGGCAGTAAAATAGTCGGAATGAACCGCATCCGAAGATCCGCAAAAAACGCAAATTGATTGCATATCATCCATCCTTTATCCAACCTTGCGAAGGTTGAGAACCTTCGCAAGGTTGACAACAAGAATTTTCAACCTTACATCATTGTATCAGCGTTGTAAATAAACTCTAATCTTTTTCCTACAACGACTCGTTGGGCTTTTTGGTAGAATACATCCACGTTCAGGAGAAAAAATCATGGCTGGAATGGAGCGATTTACACAGCGAGCAAGACGGGTTTTGAGCCTGGCACACCAAGAGGCTGAGCAATCCCGCAACAATAATATCGGCACAGAGCACTTATTGTTAGGTTTAATGGATGAAGAGGGCGGAGTAGCAGGGCGCGTCCTGCGCGAACTTGGAATGACATCGGACCGCGTGCGCGAGGTGATCCGCCGCGTTTCCTCCGGCTCGGTTGGGTTCGACCCCAGCCGCGTGGAACTCGCGGGCGACACACAGCAAGTGCTCGAACTTGCCGTAGATGAAGCGCGCCGACTCGGTCATCATTACATCGGCACGGAACACATTTTGCTTGGACTAGTCCGCGTGGACGGCGCGGCGTTGGAAGTGTTGCGCCGGCTCGGCGTGACGCCGGATCAGATCCGCCGGCAGACTCGCCGCGTGTTAAACGAGTCCGCTTCTTCCTCCCCGACGCCTGCCGGTGTGGGACCCGCGCGCGGCGCCCAGCCCAATCAGAAAACCCCGCTCATTGACCAATTGGCTTCCGACCTCACCACGAAAGCGGAAGAGAAAAAACTCGATCCTGTCATCGGTCGCCAAATGGAGATCGAGCGCGTGATTCAAATTTTGGCGCGGCGCACGAAGAACAACCCCGCGTTGATCGGCGAACCCGGCGTCGGCAAGACTGCCATTGTTGAAGGACTTGCTCAAAGAATTGTTGACGGCGACGTTCCCGCTCCATTAATGAACAAACGATTACTGCAACTCGATGTCGGCTCGCTGGTGGCTGGCACGATGTATCGCGGTCAATTCGAGGAACGACTCAAGCGCGTCATTGATGAACTCAAACAATCAGGCGCGATCCTTTTTATTGACGAAGTGCACATGCTCGTCGGCGCGGGCGCCGCTGGTTCCTCTGTAGACGCGGCGAACATCCTCAAGCCTGCGTTATCGCGCGGCGAATTGCAAGTCATCGGCGCGACGACGATGGACGAATATCGCAAGCACATCGAATCGGATGCCGCGCTCGAACGCCGCTTCCAACCCATCCAAGTGGACGAACCCTCCGAGGAAGAGACGATCCAAATCCTGAAAGGGATTCGCTCCGCCTACGAGGAACATCATCACCTGGTGATATCCGATGAAGCGCTCGAAGCCGCCGCGCATTTATCCACGCGCTACGTGACCGAACGCTTCCTCCCCGATAAAGCGATAGATTTGATCGACGAATCTTCCTCGCGCGTGCGCATGTACAAGAGTCCCGCCGCGAAACATGCTAAAGACCTATTTGGTCAGTTGAGGCAGGCAAGACAAAACCGCTCCCTCGCGCAAGAAGAAGGCAACAACGAAGACATCATCGAATGGCAGGAGCGCGAGACCGAATTGAGCGAGCAGATCGAACGCCTGCGCACCGGCTGGGATCGCGCGAGCAGTCCCGTCGTTTCGGCGGAAGATATTGCTGAAGTCGTCTCGATGTGGACGGGCGTTCCGCTCATGCAACTTGCCGAAGCAGAATCGCAACGTCTGCTCAAGATGGAAGATGAACTCCGCAAGGGAATCATCGGGCAGGAAGATGCCATCGTGGCGATCTCGCGCGCCGTCCGCCGCGCGCGCGCCGGGCTGAAAGACCCGAAACGCCCAATCGGTTCGTTCATGTTCCTTGGACCCACAGGCGTCGGCAAAACCGAATTAACCAAAACACTCGCCAAGTTCATGTTCGGCAGTGAAGAAGCCGCGATCCAACTCGACATGTCCGAGTTCATGGAGAGGCACACCGCTTCCCGTCTCGTCGGCGCGCCTCCGGGATATATCGGCTACGAAGAAGCCGGTCAACTCACCGAAGCCCTGCGCCGCAGACCGTATTCCATCGTCGTCTTCGATGAAGTCGAGAAGGCGCATCCCGAAGTGCACAACATGTTGTTGCAGATCATGGAAGAGGGTCACCTCTCCGATGCGAAGGGCCGCAAAGTGGACTTCCGCAACGCGATCATCGTGATGACCTCCAACATCGGCGCGGATGTGATCAAGAAACAATCGTCGCTCGGCTTCGCGCTCAAACGCGATGAAGTGACCGAAGAGCGCCTCTCGTATGAAGACATGCGCAAGAAGTTGAACGAATCGCTCAAACGCGCGTTCCGCCCCGAGTTCATCAACCGCTTGGATGCGACCGTGATCTTCCGCGCGCTCAACAAGGAAGACATCCAGCAGATCGTTACGCTTGAATTGGATAAAGTCGCCGAACGCCTCAAAGAACATGACCTCATCCTGACCGCCACAGCCGAAGCCCTCGCCTCCCTCGCGGACCTTGGGTATGATACCGAATTCGGCGCCCGCCCCCTCCGCCGGGTGATCCAGCAGAAGGTGGAAGATCCGCTCTCGGATAAGTTGTTGAGCGGAGAATTCCAACACGGCGATTCGATCCTAGTGACGATGAATGCCGACGGAGAGATCATCCTTGAGCAACAGGACCTTCCCGAAGTTGTGGAAGAGCCGGTGGTGTAAATTCGTTATCCCGCAGTTGAACTGCGGGATAACGTTTATGGAGAGCGGAGACCGTGGTCTCCGCTCTGTTGTTTTCCACGCCTTCGCAAAGCGGTGAGTCACACCAAGCGCCTCACCGGTGATTGACATGAAAATAGTATTTTTATACTATTCGGCAATTCAGCTATTAATGTTAAGATAGCCTTGTTATTTTGGGGACAAACAATTTGATTTTCAGTTGCTCAAGTGCGCATAGGACACGTCGTCAAATTGTGGATCAATTTATCATCCATAGGAGTTTTGTCATGAATCGAAATAAGTTGTTTGCGATCATTCTTGTCGGGTGCTTGGTTTTGGGGAATCTTGGTTTTACCACCCTGCCATCCGCGCTCACCCTCAGCGCGCCCGTGCTTGATAATTTCAACCGCGCCAATGGAGGGCTGGGAGCCAATTGGTTTGGCGCAACCACAGGCTACTCTATTTCATCCAACACGGTGGATGTGGGAAACGGCGACGGCATTTTTTGGGGCGCTCAGTATGGGGCAGACCAGGCGGCATTCGTCACTTTTTCATCCATCGACCCCGCTGGCTCTGACCAGGCGCTCTTGTTAAAATCTCAAAGCAAGACCAGCTGGTCGAGTGGGGTCCTCGCGGTGTCATACAAGGCGGCAAGTCGGATTGTTCAGGTATGGACTTTTTCCGGCACACAGGGGTGGGTCCAACGCGGAACAAACGTATCCGCCGCGTTTGCAAACGGGGATCGACTCGGCGCGCATGTGACCGCGACCGGGTTGGTGGAGATCTATAAAAATAATTCGCTCCTTGGAAGCGTCGATGCCAGCGGTTGGACCTACGCAACCAACGGCGGCTATATTGGATTAATTTTCATCGGCTCGCCCAATGCTTTTGTCGATGATTTTGGCGGCGGAACGGTGACTGGAGACAGCGCCACGAGCACCTCTGCGCCCGCCTCGTTAACGCCAACGCGCGCCTTTACCCCGGTCTACACACCAACGGCAACTTTCACGCAAGTAGCGGCGGCATCTCAAACTTTCACCGCCGCGCCGGGCGGGTTCCCACAATCGCCAGCCCTGGATACGTTCAACCGCGCCAATGGGAACCTGGGAACCAATTGGTTTTCCACAACAAGCGGCTATTCCATCGCGTCTAACCGCATGGATGTGGGATCGGGCGGCGCGATCTTCTGGGGCGCGAATCAATTCGGCGCGGACCAGGAAGCGTTTGCCGTATTTTCAAGCATCGGGCCTTCCGGGTCTGATAACGCCCTTCTTCTCAAATCGCAAAGCAGGACAACCTACGCAAGCGGAGTGATCGCAGTTACCTACAGACCGCAATTCCAAGCCGCGCAGATCCTCACATACTCCAGCGCGCAAGGATGGGTGCAACGCGGCTCCAACATCCCCGTCACCCTGGCGAACGGCGACCAATGGGGAGCGCGCGCAAGGTCGAACGGAAGCGTGGAAGTGTACAAGAACGGCGTCCTGATTGGAACATCCGATGCCAGCGGCTGGACGTATGCCGCCAACGGCGGATACGTCGGAATGTGGTTCATCGGCGCGAGTAACGCGCTTGCCGATGATTTCGGCGGTGGGAACATTTCCGGGAGCAGTGTGACAAATACCCCGGTAGGCATTGCAACGTTAACCCGCGCGCCGACCCAAACCTCCACATCGATCAGCATCCCCACTCTTACGCCAACGATTTTCACGACCGCAACCCGCACCTCGACGCCGGTCACCGGCGCTTCCTCGACTCCCACATCTGCTCCCTCTACGGCGGCGGTTTTCTCCATTGGCACAGGCGGGACCGATTCAACCCAGCATCAGCTCGTGCGCGCCGCAAACGACCGCGTGTATGCCGTCGTCAATCAGCAATCGTCGAGTGTGATCCGCGTCTACCGGACGGTGAACCCGGGATTACCCGCCTCCGCCGCAGACTTCACCGGTCCCATTCAGGTGACGGAAGCCAGCAACCCCATTTCGGTCGATGCGGTATATGACGGCGGAACGATCATCCACGTGCTGGTCAACCTGCAAAACAGCCAGATCAAGGACTATCCCTTCGACACCTCCACGAACACGTTCCGATCCCCCATCACATTGGCGACCGATGGAGGCACGTTCCCTTCGTCTCCGTACGTGGGCACTACGGGCGTATCCGGCATGGTGGACACCAGTGGAAATTTGCAGATTGTGTATTGGAGCGCTACGAACCACATTCAACATCGCGCCTATACATATAATTCCGCGCTGAATACGCTGACACCCTCCGGCGCTTTTACACAAGTGGATGCGGCAGGAAGTTCGAATCATCCCACGATTGCGGTTTCTCCGGTAGACAATTCGATCACCATTGCTTGGGTGTCTGAAGCAACCAACCCAGCCCGAATCTTAACGCGCACCAGGGCAAGCAACGGGGTTTGGGGTAATGTTGAAACTGCCAGCACATCCCCGGTCTGGCACAGCACCTCGGCTGGGTTGAATATCGATCAATCGCCAAGTTTGATCATCGACCCATCAGGGACAAAACACCTTGTGTATATTCAAGAGTTCGATGGAAGCATAGGCGATTACGGACGGATCCATTACGTGATCAACAACGGCTCCGGCTGGGTGGACCAGGCTATTAACGCTCTGACTCACGACCCGGCGCTGGCGATTAACAGCCGCGGCGAAATCTACATCATCGGGCATGGGCATCCGTTCAACTCAATCGGAGGCGCCACATCCTGTCTTTCGATGGATGACATGTGCGTGATCAAGAAGAATTCCAACGGAACATGGGCAAGCCCCACCCTGGTGATTGCGAATTCCGGCTCGGCGGCATTCGATTCCAGCCCATCGGTGAAATGGTCTGTGAAAGGCTTCAACCGACCGGAAACGATCGAATTCCTCTTTTTCAGCACGCCGTACGAAGCGCCAGTTCTGTACTACGCCAGATTGCCGTGAACCTTGTAGATAGGTTATCCCACACGATCTGCCAAGCGAATCAAACTATGGGATAATTTCCAAAGGAACAGAGTACAAGAGAGCGGAGAAAATCTCCGCTCTCTTTCTTATTCTTACAGGACTTACGCAGTTGGCGGGCAGTTGTATTGCCGCCGCCGCAGCGCAACTACGGCTTGGGCATCACCACCACAGAGCGCCTACATTCGTCCAGCAGTCGATTTGCTTGGCAAATCGCGCTGGACGAACGAGACGAACAAGCATGATATTGAAATCGCAACTGAAATTGACCTCAAACCGTGTAGAATTGAACAAACAGGAATGAACATGGACACACTTCAACCCGGACAGATGCTTGGTTCCTACCGGATTATCAGTCAAGTCGGCAAAGGAGGGATGGCAACCGTCTATAAGGCGTATCAGCCGTCCATGGATCGGAACGTGGCGATCAAAGTCCTGCCGCGTCAACTGGCGGAGAGTCCCGAGTTCGCGGCGCGTTTCCAACAAGAGGCGCGCATCATCGCCCGGCTCGAACATCCGCACATCCTGCCCGTGTTCGACTTCGGCGAAAGCGACGGCGTCACTTATTTCGTGATGCGCTACCTCGAAGCGGGGACGCTCAAAACCAAGATGGAAGCGGGTCTGCTATCGTTGAACGAAATCGACCGTCTCTTCACCCAACTCGCCGAAGCGTTGAATTACGCGCACGGGCATGGCATTGTGCACCGCGACCTGAAACCCGCCAACGCCCTCATCGACAGCGACGGAAATTTATTCCTCACCGATTTCGGCATCGCCAAACTGTTAGAGAGCGCCTCCCCCCGCCTCACCCAAACCGACGCGATCCTCGGCACGCCCGCCTACATCAGCCCTGAACAAGCCAAAGCGGAAAGCATCAACCAGCGCTCCGATATTTATTCGCTCGGCATCATCCTCTACGAAATGGTCACAGGCAGTGTGCCATTCGTCGCCGATACGCCGCTCGCCGTCATCCTCAAACACATCAGCGACCCGTTGCCGCCGCCGTCGATCATCAAAAAAGATCTTCCCGAACCTATCGAACAAGTGATCCTCAAGGCGCTCGCCAAAGACCCAAGTGATCGCTACGCCACCGCCGCCGAATTTCTCTCCGCATGGAAGCGCGCGCTCGAAGAAACGGGAACAGCCCGGCACACGCCAGACTTAAAACCTGCGCCCGTCTCTCGCACATGGACGCCAAACGATCAGACTCAGGGTATGCCTGCTCCTGCTCCCTCAACCGCCCCAGCCTCTTCAAGAGGATACACAGGCTGGATCGTTGGATGCCTTGCCGTTGTGTGTCTTGTATTCGGCGTGGCGGGCATCGGCATTCTCTTCCTCAATTGGAAAACGCCCGCCTTTCTGACTCCCGCCACATCGACTCCATTCCCAACTCAGCCCCCGCCTCCTACAGAAACCGCCGCGCCGATCAGTAACGTTCTCTTGCAAGATGATTTTTCTCAAAACGATCAATGGGGCACGCTCACCAATACGGATTACTCCATTGAATACGATGGCGAAGCATTGCGGATGAAGGTTTTCCAGCAGACAAGTTGGTTCGTGTGGAGCACGACAAGCGACACGGCGTACGAAAATATCCATATCGAAGTCACCGCCACCAACAACGACGGCGAATCCTCCACCGCGTTCGGAATCATGTGCCACTTGCAAGCAACCAGCGATTCGTACTACTATCTCGTCATAACCCCCGGCGGAAATTACGCGATCGCCCTGACCAAAGAAGGCGAGACCGATCTATTCCTGACCAACAACGATCAGTGGGGGCATTCCGATTTGATCGTAGAAAACAAGGCTACCTACCGTATCGGCGCGGATTGCGGCAACGGCAGGCTCACCCTGTATGTGGATGGTCAACAGATCGCATCGGTGACAGACGGCACATTCGCCAGCGGCATCGTCGGGCTGTACGCCTGGAGCGGTGAAGATGTCCCCACGGCGGATGTCACTTTTGACGACTTCATTGTCACAACGCTTGAATAAATTTATCACCGAACGCGCGGCGGCAGTCGCCGTTTTCCTGCTGTTCATCGCCGCCGCCGCGTACTATAACCTCCCCGAACCTGAATTCCTCAACACCAAATTCGGCTGGGAATATGGCAACATCGCCGAATCGCTCGCCCTCGGGCGCGGGTTCGCCAATGCCTTCACGCCGCAGAGCGGTCCCACCGCGTGGATGCCGCCGCTGTTCGTGTTCTTCCTCGCGGGCGTGTTCGCAGTGTTCGGCGTCAAATCGCTGGTTGCGATGTGGGCGGTGTTCATTTTCAAATACGCCGCGCTCGCCGTTTCGCTTTATTTTTTACTCGCCATTGCCCGACAAGCTGGATACGGAAGATACGCACACCTTCTGTCGTTGATCTTCATCGCGTTGGTCTTTTTCAACCGCGATACTTTTTTCCGCTCCCTGCATGACGACTGGGTGAATCTATTTTTTGTGTGTTGGGCGTTGTTTGCCCTGGTCAGGCAGGCGACTGCATCGTTCACAGAGGCTCGCCCGCATGTATATTGGCTGGCAATTCTTTTACCGCTGACCAATCCCGTCCTGACACTGGCTTTTGCCGTCGCCGAGGGATTTCTCCTCTTAGCCCGTTCACGAGACGGGTCGCGCCCCCACCGATGGAAACCAGCCGCACTCTTCGTCCTGCTCGCCGCATCCACACTGGCATGGACGGCGCGAAATTATCAAGTGTTCGGCGCGCTC
>WBZL01001525.1_pt1 | contig 24192 bp, 19 predicted proteins | sample 5204291 | NCBI WGS metagenome assembly WBZL01 (sample SAMN12344345, study PRJNA552823) | activated sludge metagenome | biome: Activated sludge suspended growth; feature: Nitrification reactor; material: Wastewater; isolation source: activated sludge from nitrification reactor of wastewater...
ACTCATCGGCGGCAATGGGGGTAACGGTGTAGGTGTAAAAGTCGGTTACGCGCTCCACCAGCGCGGCCGGATTCAGGGGAATGGGAGCATTTAGCGGGATGCCCACATCGGTGAGCCACTTTTGCCCGTCCAGCAGCACAATGCAGGCCGTGTGGCAGCCAATCGAGTCACGCATGTTGTTGATGGTCAAATACCCCTCAAACTCCAGCGCCCGCAGCAGGGCAAAAAAGGCGTAGTTGCTTTCATAGCAAGTGCCGCCCCCACCTCGCTCAATGTTGTCAGTCCAAAATTCATCCGGCCAGCGAGGGCAGTCGGCAGTAACGGCCGTTCTTGCCCGCTTTGCCATCCGAAACACACTCTCCCACGGCACCGTGCGCACATACGCCGCCACCAATGCTTCCAACAGCACCACCGACGGCACAGCTTCGGCCACACCCAAACGACGCAAAACGGCCGTTTTCATCCCATCATCCAGTTGAATCATCACCTTCTCCCATCACAAAGTAATCGTCCACAAACAAGTTTATCGTTTGACGAGAGATTGGAGATTAGAGCTTAGAGATTGTGAACCTTCATCAATCTCCACTCTCCAATCCCCAATCTCCAGAATCCACACCAAAGCGCCCCCGACCATTCACAAGCCCACGTTTGCGGGGCGCGGGGCAACGCTGTATTATCCATCAATACAAGATTAACACATTTAGGAATAGTAGAACTTTTCATGAATCAAGAAGAGATTGATAGCCTGGTTGAAATGGCTAAAGTAGAAATAGAAGCAGCAGAACAAGAAACAACAGCGGTTAGCAGCCGTTTTCCGTCGGTACAGGTGGAAGATTTGCCAGATAGCTGGCGGGAAGCGATGGCGCGGGCGGGATGGACAAAGCTGATGCCGGTGCAATCAAAGGCGATGCCGTATGTGATGGCGAATTATGACCTGATGGTGCAGTCGCGCACAGGCAGCGGCAAGACGGGGGCGTTTATTTTGCCAATTTTGGAGCGGGTGAACCCGTTGCTGAATGCGTGCCAGGCGCTGGTGCTGGTTCCAACGCGGGAGCTGGCGCAGCAGGTGACGGATGAGGCGAAGATGTTGGCGGGGGAGACGGGGGTGCGGGTAACGGCCGTTTATGGCGGTGTCGGCTATGGCAACCAACTGCAAGCGATGCGGCAAGGGGCGCACATCGTCGTTGGCACCCCCGGCCGCCTGCTCGACCATCTGCTGCGCCGGTCGCTGACGCTCAATGAGCTGCAAATTTTGGTCTTTGACGAAGCCGACCGAATGCTTTCGATGGGGTTTTACCCCGACATGAAGCAAGTGCAGCGGTATTTGCCGCAGCGACGGGTGGGCAGCTTTATGTTTTCCGCCACCTTCCCCCCCCGCGTTCTCAGTTTAGCGCGGCAATTTTTGCATGAACCTGACTTTATGGGGCTGAGTACCGACAATGTGCATGTGGCCGAAACGACCCATTGCTACTATGTGGTGCCACCAACGGACAAAGACCGCAGTTTGGTGCGGCTCATTGAAATTGAGAACCCCGATTCGGCCATTATTTTTTGCAACACCAAAATGAAGGTCAACTATGTGCGGGTGGTGCTGCAGCGGTTTGGCTATGATGCCGACGAACTCAGCTCCGATTTGTCGCAGAAGGACCGGGAGCGGGTGCTGCAGCGGGTGCGGGATGGCAAGCTGCGCTTTTTGGTGGCGACGGATGTGGCGGCGCGGGGGATTGACATCCCGGAGCTGTCGCATGTAATTCAGTATGAGCCGCCGGAAGACCATGAGGTTTACATCCACCGCGCCGGCCGGACGGGGCGGGCAGGGGCGAGCGGTGAGGCGATTTCGCTGGTTGACTTCACGGAGAAGATGAAGTTGAAGCAGATTGCCAAGCGGTATGAGATGACGTTGGAAGAACGGCCGTTGCCCAGCGATGAGGACGTGGCGCGAGTGGTGGCCGAACGGATGATGGTGCTGCTGGAAACCAAGCTGCGGGAACGCGACAAGCTGCAAGCCGAGCGGATGCAGCGGTTTGTGCCGTTGGCGCGGCAGCTTGCCGAAAGTGAAGAAGGGCTGGCTTTGTTGGCAATGTTGTTGGACGACTCATACCAGCAATTGCTCTACACGCCACCCCCGGTGGAGGCAACCACAGACACCCGATCAACGGTCTCATCCTCCAGTAGCAAGCCGCGCCGCCGCCGGGGACGGCGCAACTAGCCCATTTGTAAGCTTTTCATGAGTATTTGCCCAGTAAATTTGGCAAAAATCAGATACATGAGCTGATAGGTGGACAGATGTAGCACAATGCTTTATAGTTTAAGGGTACATTAGTTGAATCTGGGCTATCATCGTTTATTCAATGTTCGCTCGGAAATTAGTTTGGAGAGTTTAGTAAATTGTCGAAAAAATTATATGTTGGAAATTTGTCGTTTGATGCCACTGAGGAACAAGTTCGTGAACTGTTCGCCCAATACGGCACACTTGAATCAGTAGCCATGATCTCGGATCGGGACACGGGTCGTTTTCGCGGATTTTGTTTTGTGGAAATGGCTCCCAAAGAGGCAGATGCGGCAGTCCAAGCATTGGATAACTATATGCTTGATGGGCGCAATTTGCGCGTAAACGAAGCCAAGCCACGCGAAGAACGCGGTGGCGGTGGTGGAGGTTACGGTGGTGGTAATCGTCGCGGCGGCGGCGGTTATGGCGGCGGCAACAATCGTCGTTGGTAGGTAGGTAGCCTGCTCAGGGCTGATTACAAAAATAGAAACGGCCGTTTTTTGCAAAAAACGGCCGTTTTTTTATTTATATCCGCAGCAACTTCTCTCCGGCATACATCTGCTGCCGCAAAGCCTGCACCGCCGGGTCATTGACATACACCTCCAGCGTCATCATTCGGTCAATGATGCCACCGGGGGTGAACTCAACGATGCGGTTGGCAATGGTGTCAATAAACTGATAGTCGTGGGAGGAAAACAGCACCACATCGGGGAAATTGATTAGCCCATCGTTGAGTGCCGTAATCGCTTCCAGGTCAAGGTGGTTGGTGGGTTCATCCAGCACCAGCACGTTGGCACCACTGAGCATCATCTTCGCCAGCATACACCGCACCTTTTCGCCCCCGGAAAGCACTCGCGTATTTTTGAAAACCTCGTCACCAGAAAAAAGCATTCGCCCCAGAAAGCCGCGCACAAAGGATTCGCTGTCGTCGCTGGAATATTGGCGCAGCCAATCTACCAGATTGAGGTCGGTGTCGAAGTAGCTGCTGTTTTCTTTGGGGAAGTAGGCGGGCGTGATGGTGGTTCCCCAGTTGATCTTACCGCTTTCGGGCTTCAACTCGCCCATGATGACATCGAAAAAGGTGGTTTTGGCGAGGTCGTCAGGGCCGATGAAGGCGATTTTGTCGCCGGGGTTAACGGTGAGGGAGAGGTTTTGCAGTAACGGCCGTTCTTCCCCCTGCACCGTTACATCCTCCACCGACAAAATCACCCGACCAGATGGCCGTTCCGGCTTAAAGTCCACATAGGGAAAGCGGCGCGATGACGAGGGCAGATCTTCAATCCGCAGCTTCTCAATCAAATTCTTGCGCGAGGTCGCCTGCCGCGACTTCGAGGCATTGGCACTAAAGCGGCGCACAAACTGCTCCAGCTCCTGAATCTTGTCTGTCCGCCGCTTGGCCTCATTCTTGCGCTGCTGCTGCGCCAACTGGCTCGCCTGATACCAAAAATCATAGTTGCCCACATAAAGCTGAATCTTGTTAAAGTCAATATCAGCAATATGGGTACAAACATCGTTGAGAAAGTGGCGGTCGTGCGACACCACAATGACGGTGTTGGGAAAGCGGAAGAGAAAATCTTCCAGCCAAGAGATAGAAGCCAGATCAAGCTGGTTGGTTGGCTCATCCAGCAGCAAAATGTCGGGGTTGCCAAACAGTGCCTGCGCCAGCAGCACCCGCACCTTCTGCCCCGCCTCCAAATCGCGCATCAACATTTGGTGCAAACTTTCATCCAGCCCCAGATTGCTAAGGAGCGTGCCAGCCTCAGCTTCGGCTTCATAGCCGCCCAATTCCGCTACTTCCGCTTCCAAATCGGCCGCCCGCAGCCCATCTTCCTCGGAAAAATCAGCCTTGCTGTAAATAGCGTCCCGCTCTGTCAACACTTCATACAAACGATCATGCCCCATAATCACCGTCTCCAGCACCGTCTTATCATCAAACGCAAATTGATCCTGGCGCAAAACAGCAATCCGCTCATGGGGATCGGTAGAAATATTACCGCGAGTTGCCTCAAGTTCCCCGGCAATGACCTTTAGCAGCGTAGATTTGCCCGCACCATTAGGGCCAATCAGCCCATAGCAGTTGCCAGGCAAAAATTTTAAATTGACATCTTTAAATAGCGTCCGTTGACCAAAGGCCACGGTCACGTCTTGAATTGTTAACATGATGTATCCTGATCAGTGAGGTGAAATATGGTGTTAAATATAACAGCTTTTAATAAAAACAACATAAGATAGCATATTGTGGGCGCAAGCGCGAACGGCCGTAAAGTGAGTTTTTCGTTAGCTTTGACAATCATCCCTCTCTTTCGTTATAATAACCAATCGGCTAGAAAGTGCGACGTAAATCGGCACGGCGGCTCTCTGGCTAGATTTAATATTCGGAGGAATACACAATGCCTTTAAATGTGGCAGAAAAAGCCGAAATTTTCAAAGAGTTTGGCACGCACGAAGGGGACACCGGCTCCGCTGAGGTGCAAATTGCCATGTTCGACCGGCGCATCAAGCAGCTCCAGGAACATCTGAACATGCACAAGCATGACGAAGGTTCGCGGCGCGGCTTGCTAAAGCTGGTTGGTAAACGTCGGCGGCTGCTGGCCTATCTGCGCAAGCGTGACCCGGAAAAGTACCGGGAAATGCTGCAACGTCTTGGTCTGCGTCGTTAATTTACAGCAAGAACAGGGAAAATAGGGGCGGTGGTCGCCCCTATTTCTTAGTCAGAGCAGTCGGGAATTGTTGTTTAGGAATTGGGAATTGCTTCAGACAAGCAAGCGGTATGGGTCAATTCCCAGTCCCTAAACAGTTCAGCTCTAACCCCTGACACATCATTATTAGATTGTCTATTTTGTTGCCTGAGGACAAAACGGCCGTTTTGCATCCCAAAATCGGGCAAATTCGCGTTTGCATCATCGTCGCGTCCTGCCGGTCTGGCCGCAGAATAGGAAACAATCAACATATCTAAAAGGTTACTATGTCAATCACTGAGTCTACTTTCCACGCCACCATTGGCGAACACGACATTGAAATTAAAACCGGCAAGCTCGCCATTCAGGCGGGCGGTGCCATTACTTTCCGCATGGGCGACAGCATGTTGCTGGCAACGGCTACCATGTCCCCCTCTGCCCGCGAAGGGCTAGACTTCTTTCCCCTGAGCGTGGAATACGAAGAAAAAATGTACGCCGCCGGCCGTATCCCCGGCAGCTTTTTCCGGCGCGAAGCCAAGCCATCTACCCAGGCCATTCTTACCGCCCGGCTGGCCGACCGCCCGCTGCGTCCGCTGTTCCCCAAGGGGATGCGGAACGAAGTACAGGTTATCGTCACCACCTTGTCATCCGACAGCGTATATCATCTTGATGTGATGACGGTCAACGCCGCCAGCGCCGCCCTCACCCTCTCCAACATCCCGTGGAATGGCCCGATTGGGGCGTGCCGCGTGGCCTGCATCAACGGCGAATTTATTGCCGAGCCAACCATTCCGCAAATGGAAGGCAGCACCCTTGACCTGCGCGTGGCCTGCACCAAGGATGCTATTATCATGGTGGAAGCAAGCGCTAACGAGGTGGATGAAGACACGATGGCGGAGGCACTGGCCTTTGGCTTTGAAGCGGTGCAGCCATTCATTGCGGCTTTGGAAGCGATGCAGGCGGCCGTTGGCAAGGAAAAAAGCGAATATATCAAGGGTGAGATTGAGGGTGCTATTGAAACGGCCGTTCGTGAACGCATCGGCAGCCGCGTTAAAGACCTTGTTTCCACCACCCCAGACCGGCACGAACGGAACGCCGTTCTCGATGCCTTGCGCGAAGAAATCATCAACAGCTTTGTCAGCGAAGACGAAAACGCCGATGTCAAAAGCATCCACACCGTCTTTAGCGACGTGGTAAAAGAAGTTGTCCGCGACCGCATCCTCTACGAAGGCATCCGCCCCGACGACCGTGGCTACACCACCATTCGCCCCCTGTACTCCGAAACCACGCTTAGCCCCCGCGCCCACGGCTCCGGGCTGTTCCAGCGCGGCGAGACCCAGGTGCTGTCTATTGTCGCTTTGGGTACCCCCCGTGAAGCGCAAAAGCTCGATGGGCTGTATCCGCAGGAAACCAGCCGCTACATGCACCACTACAACTTCCCCCCCTTCTCCACCGGCGAAACGTGGCCGCTGCGTGGGCCACGGCGGCGGGAAATTGGGCATGGGGCTTTGGCCGAAAACGCCCTTCTGCCCGTCATCCCCAGCGAAGAAGAGTTCCCCTACACCATTCGCGTGGTGTCGGAAGTGCTTTCTTCCAACGGCAGCACCAGCCAAGCCAGCGTCTGCGCTTCCAGCCTGGCGCTGATGGATTGCGGCGTGCCGATCAAGCGGCCGGTGGCCGGGGTGGCAATGGGTCTTGTGACCGATGGCAACAAGTATGCCATTCTCACCGACATTCAGGGGCTGGAAGATCATTTGGGCGACATGGACTTTAAGGTGGCGGGAACGGCCGTTGGCATCACCGCCCTGCAAATGGACATCAAAATCAGCGGCATTTCCAAGGAGATGATGAGCGAGGCACTGGCACAGGCCAAACAAGGCCGGCTGGAAATTCTCAACTCGATGCTGGCCGTCATCGCCGAACCACGCGCCGAAATGAGTCCCTATGCGCCCCGGATGCTCACCGTGCAGATTGACCCCGAAAAGATTGGGGCAGTCATTGGTAAGGGTGGCTCTAACATTCGCAGCATGGAAGAAGAGTATGAGGTTTCCATTGACATTCAGGAAGACGGCACCGTCTTTGTGGCTGGTGTGGATGGTGCGAAAACCGAAGCGGCTGCGCTGCACATCAAGCAAATTACCAAAGAACCAGAACTGGGTGAAATTTTCACCGGCAAAGTGGTGCGCATCACCGACTTTGGTGCGTTTGTGGAGTTGGTTCCCGGCTTGGATGGCATGGTTCACATCTCCCAAATGGCCTCAGAACGAATCAACCGCATTGAAGATGTGGTGCAATTGGGTGATGAGGTGATGGTAATGATCACGGATGTGACCCCCGACGGCAAGATTCGTCTGTCGCGGCAGGCGGTGCTGGAAGGGTGGACTTTGGAAGAAGCCCGGGCCAACGACAACGCCAGCTCCGGTGGGCGTGGCGGTAATCGCGGTGGCGGGGACCGTGGTGGTCGTGGTGGCGACCGTGGCGGCAATCGTGGCGGTGGCGACCGTGGTGGTCGTGGTGGCGACCGGGATCGCGGTGGAGATCGCGGGGGGCGTGTCAACACTCGCCAACATCGCGGCAACCGAAATGATTAAACGGTAAGAGAAAACAAAAAGCCCCGGCTGTATCAACCGGGGCTTTTTTCTGATTGTTTTGAATGATGCTATTGAGCTGTCCAGCCCAAAGCAATGGCTTTGTCAAGTTCAGTGGCCGGGATTTGGACGAGGTAATGGGTGCTGGTGGGTGCGCCACAAACGGCCGTTACCATCATTTCCGTCAGTTTCCACTCCTGGGCGTCAATCCCCGCCGCTGCCAGTCGCTCCACCGCATTTTGTAACCCTTTTTCCCCTGTAGGCGCACTGCTCGTTTCACACTGCACCCCCTCCGGGCGAATAATCCAGACAAACCCGGCTTCATCTATCACCGGGTATGCCCCTGGCAGAGCTGGCTCTGCGGCTGGCGGGTAATCGGCGGGCAGCGGGTCGGTAATGGGTTGAACGGGGTAGGCATCATCACCAGGAACGGCCGTTTCTGGTGCAACAGCCTTCAAAGGGTCAGGATTCACATCGGCCGGCTGGCTTGTTGCCGCAGGTTCTTCCACAGCTACCTGAGGGCTGCACGCGGCCAGAAAAACAAACAAAATAATCAAAAGCTTTTTCACAATTCAATACTCCTAAGATTTTTTGATTCAGTTACAAGTAACAAAGAACAGGTGACAAGTCTCCTTTGCAAACTGGATTTGCAACTTGCCACTTGCGGCCTGTAAGCAAAAGCAGGTAAATTTATGATCTGGATAAGTATCTTAAACCCATTGATGACCTCCATTCTACCGTTTTTTGCCATCATCTATTAAACGATTCATAATCCTTTTTGGTTCCTGCATTCATTTGTTCAGCTTTTGCCGTGAACGTGGTAGAATGCCGCCAAGATTAAAATTTTACATCGTGGAGCATTTGATGAAGAAAATTTTGTTTGTTTTGTTAATCATGCTGCTGGTGGCATGTGGTGGTAGTGCGCCGGAAGAGGCAGCGGTTTCGCAAGAAACGGCCGTTCCTGACCAGGCCGCTGCCGACCCAACCGCTGCCCCAGCCGCCGCGCCAACCGACGCCCCCACGCCTACCACGGCTCCAACCGAGGTGGTGGAAGAAGAGGCAACGGTTGAGGAAGAAACGGCCGTTGATACCGCCGCCCAACCTTTTGAAGAATTACTCGCTGATGCCAGCGCTGTACGCGCCGACGATTGGTCGCAAGGCACCAGTGAGCCACTCATCACCATCATCGAATATGGCGACTTCCAATGACCGGGCTGCGGCGGGATTTTTCCCGTCTTTGAGCGTCTGGTAGACGCTTACGGCGACCATATTCAATTTGCCTTCCGGCATTTCCCCCTTAACAGCATCCACGCCAACGCCCAAAAAGCGGCCGAGGCAGCCGAAGCAGCCGGTGCCCAGGGCGCATTCTGGCCATACCACGACCGGCTGTTTGAAACCCAAGGCGATTGGCAAGCACTGGACGACAGTGCCGCCCAGGCCTTTTTTGTCGAACTCGCAGGCGAGTTTGACCTCGACACCGCCACCTTTGCCGACGAACTTGCCAACGGCACCTATGCCGACAAGGTGAGTGCCTCAGAGCAAGAAGCGGTAGCATTGGGACTTCCCGGCACCCCCGCTGTCATTCTCGACGGCCAAATTTTTGCCGGGCAACAATTGCCCTTTGAATACGAAATTTGGGATCAATTCATTGGCTCCGAAATTCAGGTGCGGCAGTTGGCCGACATGCAGTACGACGCCCCACCAGAAATGACAATAGACACCGATGCCATTTATCTGGCAACCGTCACCATGGCCTCCGGCGACAGCTTTGTGATGGAGCTTTACCCCAAATCCGCCCCGCAAACCGTCAACAGCTTTGTCTTTTTGGCACAGGAAGGGTGGTTTGATGGCGTCACCTTCCACCGCGTGCTGCCCGGCTTTGTGGCGCAAACGGGCGACCCCACCGGCACGGGGCGCGGCGGCCCCGGCTATGTCATCCCCAACGAAATTGACCCCGACCTATCCCACAGCGAAACTGGCATGGTAGCGATGGCAAACTCCGGCCCCGACACCAACGGCAGCCAATGGTACATCACCCTGGGCGATGCCTCCTTTTTAGATGGCGGCTACACCATCTTTGGCCGCGTGCGCGAAGGCATGGATGTAGTGCAAGCCATCACCCCGCGTGACCCCAGCACAGACCCCAACGCGCTGCCGGGAGATGTGATTGAGTCTATTACAATCGAAGTGGAAAAATAATAGTAATCAGTAATCGGTAATCGGTAGTCAGTTGCTTGACTGACTACTGATTGCTGATTACTGATTACCAATTACTAGAAAAATGAGAAGGGAGACCTGGACATTCTACCTGTTCGCGGGGGTGCTGCTGCTAACAAGCCTGGCGTGTTCGCTGCCGTCGTTTGGGGGTGGAAGTGGGGTGGAACCAACCCCAACGCCGCCGGGAGATAGCATCACCTTCACCGTGCCGGCCTATACTGTGGGGCTACAGCCAGGCGATTTAGTGCCGGGGACTCGTTTGCAATATGTGGGGCGCAATGGGGATGCGTTTGATGTGGTGATTGACGGGCTACCGGCTGTCAAACGCACAGGCGACTCCTTTATTTGGGATGGCATCCTCGCCCCCGGTGTTTTTGCCAACTACAATTTGCGGCTGGCGACCGTCATTTTTGGCGAAATGCGGGTGGCGGGACCTGTCAAACTGACCATTCTCAACCCCACCCCCGTGGAGCGCACCGACAACACCCCGCTGACGGCACAATTGGGCTTTAGCAATGCGGTTATCAGCTACTATGTGCCGGTGGGGTATGGCATTCCGGGCACAACGGCCGTTTATCAAGGGCTACGCAACGGGTCTGGCGGGCAACAAGCCGAATTCAGCGGCCTCACCAACTACCCCTACATCGCCGCCGGGGATTCGCTCATCTGGCAAGGCTACCTGCGCGACAACTTCATCGTCGCCTACAACCTTCGCGCCCTCTCCGTCAGCGAAGAAGGGGTACGCTTCGCCGGCACCGCCGAACTCTTTATTCTGCCATGATCCGATTCCCGCGCCAGTCCGACCCCCTCGTCACTCAAAACCCCTTTCGGGAGCAAGGCTACAGTCACCAGCCCATCCTCAGCTATCTGGAAGCCAAGTCTATGCTCCCTGACCCCGTACTGCCCAGCACCCCCGAATGGGTGGAAATGTATTGGCGTGGCTGGGAACTGGCGTGGCTCCATCTGCACCGTCCCCAGCCACATTCCGGTTTTATCAGCAACTATCTCAGCTCGGCTCTCAACAGCCACACCTTTATGTGGGACAACGCCTTTATGACGCTGTTTGGCGTTTACGGCCGTCGAGCCTTCAACTTCATGGGTACGCTTGACAACCTGTATGCCAAACAGCACGACGATGGCTTTATTTGCCGCGAAATTGACACAGACACCGGGGGCGACCTCTATTTTCCCTTTGACCCGAACAGCACCGGCCCCAACATTTTGGCCTGGGCTGAATGGCGCCACTTTCGCATTGCCGGGGATACAACGCGATTAACGGCCGTTTTCCCCCCCCTCATGGCCCTTCACCGTTGGTACCGCAAAAACCGCACCTGGCAATCCGGGCTATATTGGGCCACCGGGTTCAGCAGCGGCATGAACAACCAGCCCCGTGTGCCAGACAGCAGCCAGCACCATCGCCACTGGGCCTGGGTAGACGCCTCCTTCCAGGCCGCCCTCAACTGCTACATCCTGCGCCAAATGGCGGTGGCGTTGGAGCAGCTTAAGCTGGTGCCAGAATTGGCTGAAGAGCGTGCCGTCCTCACCCAGCAAATTAACCAGACGATGTGGAATGAGGCGGATCAGTTTTACCAGGATGTGGACAAAAACGGCCGTTTTTCCCGCGTCAAAAGCATCGGCGCCTACTGGGGACTGCACGACCCCGACATCATCCCCAGCGGCCGGCGCGACCCCTTCATCCAGCACCTGCGCGACCCCTGGGCCTTCAACCTCCCCCACCGCATCCCCAGCCAGGCAGCCGACAGCGAAGGCTACAACGCCCTCACCGGCAACCAGTGGCGCGGCGGCGTCTGGCCCTCCACCAACTACATGGTGCTAAAAGGGCTGCATAAACACAACCAGCACCAGCTCGCCCATGAAATCGCCCTCAACCATCTGGAAAACGTCTGGCAAGTGTACCAACGCACCGACACCCTGTGGGACAACTACGCCCCCGAATCCGCCAACCCCGGCGAAGATGCCCACCCCGACTTTGTCGGCTGGGCTGGCCTCAGCGCCATCGCCATGCTGCTGGAAGATGTCATTGGCCTCAGCACAGACTGGCCGCTGCGCCAAGTACGCTGGGAGCGGCACCTAGCCACACCCCAGCCTTACGGCGTTCGCAACTACCCCCTCGGCAGCGACGGCGTGGCCGATTTTATCGGCAATACCGATAAAATTACCGTTCAAACCAACGTCTCCTTCACCCTGACCATTGTGGATAACTCACAAACCATCAAAGCCCCCATCCCCATTGGCACCACCGAAATTGATTTGACCTAACCATGCCCGTTTTGCGCGTCGCCACCATCAACCTCCGCAACCGCCAGGATCGCTGGCAAGAACGACGGCACCTGCTGGTGGAACAACTGCTGGAAACCGTGCCCGATTTGGTCAGCCTGCAAGAAATCAGCTTTCCCGTGCGGCAAGGGCGGTGGCTGCGGCAACAGCTGAATTTGCGTCTCACCGGCTCCGACAAAGCCCCCTACCGACTTTATCAGCAGCCCAAAAAGCACCTCATCAAGGGATATTACGAAGGCATTGGCATTTTGACCAAGCTGCCCGTTATTTACCGCGACGCGGTGGGGCTGGGGTATGGGGGGCGGGTGGCGCTGCGGCTGAATGTGGAGATGCCCACGCGCCAAACGCTGGATTTTGTGGCAGTGCATTTGCACCACACTGCTGCCGACAAGCAGGCGCGGCTGGAACAGGTGATGAAGCTGACGGCGTGGCTAAACGGCCGTCGCCGCGTGCCGCGCCAAATTATTGCCGGGGATTTCAATGAAGTGCCGACTGAACCAGCCATTCAATACATGAAACAGGCGTACCGTTCCGCCTATGCCGAAGTGCACGAGCGGGAACCATTAGCAACCTACCCGACGGCGCTGGTGCCAACCGATGGCTGGGCTGGCTGTTTGGACTATATTTTTGTCTCAACGGCCGTTCCCACCATCCACCACGCCCAACTGTTTTGCACCCGCCACGCCCCCAACGACAACACCCTCTACCCGTCCGACCACGTGGGCGTGCTGGCAACAATCAATTTATCGTAGGGCAATTTTGCAAAATTGCCCTGCCAAAAAAACCAGCTATGAAACATGTTCTCGGCCTACGCTGCCTCATTTGCGGCAAGCTCTACCAACCAAATGAAGTCACCTACGTCTGCCCCGATCACGGCGACGATGGCACATTGGATGTCGAATACAACTACGCACAGATACGCAGCGAACTCGCCGCCAACCCACCCGATTGGGCGCGGCAGGGCATGTTTGCCTATCGGCCGTTGCTCCCCGTGGCCGACACCACCGCCGCCCCGCCGCTCCACATCGGCGCCACCCCCGTTTATAACGCACCCCGGCTGGCCGCTGCCGCTGGCGTGGCTCAGGTGTGGGTGAAAGACGACGGCCGCAACCCCACCGCCTCCTTCAAAGACCGCGCCAGCGCCATTGCCGTCATGAAAGCAGCGGAACGGAACGCGGAAATTATCACCACCGCCAGCACCGGCAACGCCGCCGCTGCCCTGGCAGGCATCGCCGCCGCCACCGGGCAGAAAACCGTCATTTTCGTGCCCGCCTCCGCCCCCCAGGCCAAAATCGCCCAGTTGCTGACCTATGGAGCGACCGTGCTGCTGGTAGAAGGCAGCTACGACGATGCGTTTGAGCTGTGCCTCAAAGCCACCCACGCCTTCGGCTGGTACTGCCGCAACACCGGCTACAACCCGTATATGTCGGAAGGGAAAAAGACGGTCACGTTTGAGTTATATCAGCAGTTGGGATTAGAAATTGGAGATTGGAGATTCTCTCAATCTCCAATCTCCAATCCCCAATCTCCAACCCCCACCTTCCCCACCCACATTTTTGTCTCCGTCGGTGATGGCTGCATCATCGGCGGTGTGTATAAAGGGCTGCACGACCTAGTGGGGCTGGGGCTGCTGCCGCAGATGCCCAAACTAATGGGGGTGCAAGCGGCAGGGTCGTCGTATTTGTATGATGCGTGGCGCAACGATGAAGACGTTGTGACCAAAGCGCCTGTTGCCGCCAACACGCGAGCCGATAGTATTAGTGCTGGGCTGCCCCGTGACCGCATCAAGGCGATGCGGGCCATTCGGGAAACAGACGGGGCATTTGTGCAGGTGTCGGACGAGGCCATTTTGGCGGCGATGCCGAAGCTGGCGCAAAATTCGGGCGTGTTTGCCGAGCCAGCGGCGGCGGCGGCGTATGCAGGGCTGCTGCAGGCGGCTGCCGACGGCCAGGTTGGCCCCGATGACCGGGTGGCGCTGCTGATTACGGGGAATGGGCTGAAGGATGTGGCGGCGGCAATAACGGCCGTTTCCCAAGCCACCACCATCAAACCCACCCTCGCCGCCGTTGAACAAGCATTGAATTTATAGCCAATGGTGGGTGAAAACGATTTCACCCACCATTGAAGTCAATCTCTATGAAACCAACCATCTCCATCATCGCCCCCGTTTACAACGAAGAAGCGGTGCTAGACGAACTGCATCGCCGCGTGGCCGAAGTGATGGACCAGCAGCCAGAACCGTGGGAGCTGCTGCTGGTCAACGACGGTAGCCGCGACCGCTCCGCCGAGGTCATCGCCCAACTCCATGCAAAAGACAACCGCGTCAAAGGCATCAGCTTTTCGCGCAACTTTGGCTTCCAGGTGGCCGTCACCGCTGGCCTCGACCACGCCCAGGGAGATGCCATCATCCTGACCGATGCCGACCTGCAAGACCCGCCAGAGGTGTACCCGCAAATGATTGCCAAGTGGCGCGAAGGCAACGACGTAGTTTACGGCGTGCGCCAAAGCCGCGAGGGAGAAACGTGGTTCAAGCTGTTTACGGCCAAGCTGTTTTACCGGCTTATCTACCGCATCACCAACATCAACATCCCGCTCGACACCGGCGACTTCCGGCTGATGGACAGGCGGGTGGTGGATGCCATTCGCCGGATGCCGGAGCGCAACCGCTTTTTACGCGGCATGGTTCCCTGGGTGGGGTTCAAGCAAACGGGGGTGGAATTTCAACGGCAGGCGCGGTATGCAGGCGAAGCGAAGTTCAACAGCATCCGCAAAATGTTGCCATTTGCCATTGATGCTATCACCAGCTTTTCCTACTTTCCCCTGCAACTGGCAACCTTTTTTGGTTTTGTCTGCGCCGCCCTCAGCGCCCTGGCAATTATCGTTGTCATCATTGTGCGGCTGTTTTTGGCAACACCCTGGCTGGAGGGACAAGCCACGACGCTGGTATCGGTGCTGTTCCTAGGCGGCGTGCAGCTCATCAGCCTAGGCATCATTGGCGAATATCTGGGGCGGATTTATGATGAGGTGAAGGGACGGCCGTTATATTTGGTGGACAAAACGTGGGGGATTGAGTCAGTAATCGGTAAACAGTAACCAGTAATCAGTGCTGACCGATTACCGATTACCGATTACCGATTACCGGTCACTCTCCTGCCACCACAGAAAACACAAACTTGCCGACTTCGCCGGAAGTAGCGGCGGGTTGGACACAGCCGCTGACCTGTAGTTTGTAGAAGTGGGTGCCGCTGTTGTTGGGGATGGTTTGGGGGGAGGTGGTGACGGGGTGAGAAACGGCCGTTGGTAAACCAAAGTACGGCGTGTCGCTCTCGTACACCACATAACTGCACCCGCTGCCGACGGCCGGCCACGTTACCTGCAAAGCCCCGCCGCTTAAGCCCAAGGCCAAAGACACAGCACCATCCACCATTTCCACCGCCCCCATGTCACAGCCCGCCCCCTGCGGCCGCACAATTCCCCGCTGATCCGCCGCCAAACAGGTTGCACCATTTCCCTGGTTCCGCGCCGGGCTGTCGGCTTGCAGGGCATGGGTCAGCGTGGGGCCACCGTTGTTTTGCAACACCCCCACCTTGGGGTCGCCACTCTGCGCCGCGTTGCAACTGCCGTCAGCTACATGGTTGTTAACGCTTGTTGTCGGGGCATCGCCGCCACAGTCAGCTCCCGCACTGCTGTCAATGATGGAGTTGTAGATATGCCAGGTGCCGCTGGCTTCAATGCCTCCGGTCGTACTGTTGCTGTTGCCAATAAAGGTGCTGTTTTTGATGCTGTTGCCCGTGCCGCGAATGCTCAATGCCCCGCCTGCACGGGGTGAGTAATTGTTGGAAAAGGTGCTGTTTTCAATATAAACCAGCCCCTGGGCGTGAATCGCTCCACCACCGTAATAACTGCTTTCATTGTTGGCAAAGGTACTGTTTTTTACGGTTAAATCAGCATACCAGGCAGCTTGCACCGCGCCCGTGCTGCTGCGTGCGTTGACAATGTTGAGATGATTGAGCGTGACATTTTTTGACTGTTCCACAAAGAAAACCTGCACATCACCGTCGCCATCCTGGTCGCTGTCACCGCTGATGGTAATGGCATAGTCGCCGCCATCAATGGTCAAATCTTTGCCAATATTAATGACGCTATCCAGATAAATGGTTTGCCCATCCAGAAATTCATCAAAGGTGATGGTTTGCCCGGCGGTTGCCTGGGCCACAGCCTGCCGCAGTGAACACAGCCCATCGCTGGCTTTGCTTGTGACCACCGTGAGGTTGGCACACCCTGGAGCCACATCAATCAACACCGTGAAGGTTTCGCTGTTGCCTGCGCTCGACTGCAAGGTGTAGTCAAACTGGTCGGGGCCGGTGTAGCCGTTGGTCGCGGTGTAGTCAAAGGTACCATCCTGGTTGTCTACCAGCGTGCCGTGACCGGGGGTGGTGGTGCTGATGACGTTGGCAACGCCGTCCATGCTGAGGGCACTGCCCGCAAGGTCAATGGTCTGGGCGATGCCCGAAATTGCACCAATGCTGCCGACATTGCCAACAATGGGCATCCAGTCGGGCAAGGCAGCCACGGCATTGATGGCACTTTGGCTTACTTCCAGCCCCCAGGTGTCCACCATAAACCGCTTCATGTCATAACCCGATGCGTTTGACCAGCGAACAAACCATTCATCCTTTTCTTCCTGATTGGTATTGGGCAAGTCGCCGGGGCTATTGAGGTTATCATCTTCATAAGTGGCAAAGACCTGCCGATAGGTCTCCCAGCCAAAGCCGTCGGCAAGCTGGAACCAAAACGACCAGCGATCTGATTTGCTGGCATAGGTGCCGCCACCAGCCACGTCGCTTATGGCCTGTTGAATGGTTTCGACACGATTGTTTGAGTAGGCCCAGCCGCCGGAGGCATTGGGTGCTTGTGTTTCTAGTGAATAGTTGGAGAAGATATTGACAGTTACTTCCCCATCCCCATCGAATGTCCACCAGCCGCGCTGCTGGTTGTGGCCCAGCTCATGGAAATCACCCCAGCTTCCATTCAGTTGCAGATCGTTCCAGTCAGCCACATTGTCCCAATATTTGTCCCATGCCTGAATCGGGAAGCCGGAATGGGCGGCACCGGCCGAATTTTGCACATCAATGTTGATAAGTTCCGCACCCGTGCGCGGCGTGGGGCGGTTCGCCAGGTAATCCTGCCCGGCGATGACATTATTCCACCACGTCATCAGTGCCGTTGGCTCGGTGAGGCCGCTGGCTTCGGCGGAGCGGAAGGAGAGGACAATGTTGTCGGCGGCGAGGACGGCGTAAGGGGCAGGGTTGTCGCGCAAATCGTTGAGCCAGTCACTGTCGCTGTGCTGCCCCAGCACGAAGTAGGGCTGCTCGATGGCGTTGGCGATGGTGATGGTTTGGTTGCCCAGGTTGGGTGGGGTTGAGTAGGCGTTGCCACCAAGGTCAATGAAAATGGAGCCACCAAAGGCGTTGGCTACCTGAACGGTGGTGGCATTAATATCAAATGCGCGATGGACGTATGGGGCGCGTTCCCATGAATCCCGCTGGGCAATATTGTCGTCGTGGGCGTTGATGCGCACTCGGTATCCTTTGCCGACAAGGGCGGCGGGAAAGGTGAGGGTGACGAGTTCGCCCGGCACGGCATATAACCCGGTTGGCTGCCAACGGGTGCGGTTGGTGTGGATGGTGATGTTTTTGGTAACGCGGGGGGCGTTGGCGGGGATGGTGCCATAAACGGCCGTTACCGTGCGATGCGCCACCACGTCGGCCGGAGCCGTTGCCACCAGCAAATCCGCTTCCCGCAGGAGCAATGCCTTCTCAAAAGAATCAGTCACAGGCGTGGCTGGCGTTGGGTTAATGCTGTTGATGGCTGCAAAAAAGAAGCTGTTGAGCTGGGCAGCCAGCAGATCATTGGGGGGCAAGCCATCATAAATGTTGCTTAACAGATGCCCACCTTCAGTCAGCTCGGCGGCGGTGTAGCCGCTGCTGTCGTTGAGCATGTCTAGCAGCGCGGCGGCATTGATTTGACCGCTGGCGGCGTTGGTCGCGTCAATCAGTCCATCAATCCACACATTGTCGCCGGTGAAGGCTAAACCGGCCGTTCGCAGCAGCAGATTGCCAGGCGCCTGGTAGAAAGGCTTGCCCCACCAGTAATCATACCCTTGTCCATAGTCGGCCAGGTACAGGCTGCCACCCCCTTTGACATAGGCAGCTATGGCATCCAGATTAGCCTGGGGTTCGCTGGAGCCAAGCCAACCGGCCACAAAGAGATCCGCCGCCGCGATGTCGGTTGCCAGATTGGCTTCGGTAGTGGTGGTGACGTTGGTATACCCTTCGCCCGTCAGCCAGGTACTGTTATCGGCATCATAGGTGACGATATGGATGGTCTGGGAAGTCGTGCCAGCCAGCCAGGCTATCGTATTTTTGTAAAGCTGCCCCGTATCGCCTTGCCCACCACGGCTGCTCATGTCGAGCGATTGGTGGTCGGGCAGGATGGCGACCTTGCCCGCACCCCAGCCAGCTACAGCGGCCATTGGCCCAAGAAAGGTGTCGCCATCGGGAGGGTAGTGAACAATGGCATAGGCGGTTGGCCCATAGGCGGCCAAATTGCCTGTGTAGCCATCGGCATAGATCGTAGCAACACCGCTCAAAATTTGTGTCCGTGCGGCCGCGCCGTTAATGGCAAGGTTGACGGTGATGTTGACGGTGGCGGTATCTTGGTTGCCGTTGCCGTCGGCGAGGATGTAGGTGAAGCTGTCGTCACCGGTGAAGCCAACGGTGGGAGTATAGGTGACGGTGTTGTCGCCGTTATTGACAAGGCTGCCGTTACCGGGGTTGGTGGTGCTGATGAGCGTAAGCGTGTCGCCGTCGGGGTCGCTGTCGTTGAGCAGCATGGGGATGGTGACGGAGCCGGATTGGGTAACGAGAACGGTGTCGTCGTACCCTACTGGTGAGCTATTGGCACTGATTGAGGGGGTGATAAGAAGGGTAAGGAGCAGGGTTGTGAACAGGCTACGTTTAAACATGATGTTTTCCTTGCAATAGTGGTTCAATTTGTGAGGGTAATTGTGGCGTTAAAAACGGCCGTTTCCCATAGTACCAAAGTTCTAACCTCCCCAAAATCCCAACGGGTTCTATTTTGTCTGCTTCTTTAACGCGCTTTTTAATAGTACCAAAGTACCATAAAAGCGTTATACAATTTCAGCAAGGAGCAAGAAATCATGTTTTGTTTCAATACAAAAAAGCGGGTTTTTCTGGGTTTGTTTTTGGCAGGGCTGGCCCTGCTGGCTGTCGGGTTTGCCGTCCGCAGTCAGACGGTGACGGAAGCGGGGGGAAGGACATTAACGGCCGTTTCCAAACAAGAGCATTTGGGCAAACCCGGCATGAACGGCCCCGTAGCCGTCCTTTCGCCAGAGTCACAAACCGTCAACCGCACCCCGGCTTCAGTCACGGGAGCAGGTTCGTACCACACGCTCAAAAGCAGAGAGATTGTCAGGTATGAGTTCACCTATTCGGCTCCCGTAGGCATCGTGTATCAGGGTACTGATTCGGTGGCGTTCTTTATTTCGGAAAGCCCGACCTATGTCACGCTGACGGTGACGGACGACAAGGGGAACACGGATTCGGCAACGGCCGTTGTGTATAACGCCGTTTATCCCACTCCGTAATAGGAGATTAGGGATTGGAGATTGGGGATTGGGTTAATCTCCAATCTCTAATCTCCGTTCCCGCCATTTTCCTACCCCCCAATTTCCGACATCACCCGATTGAGTGGAATGATGTGCTGGTCTAACTGGTGGCCCCACGGCTTGTGCCAAATCCCCTCTTCGATAATTTCTTTTAGCTCTTCGTCCGTGGCCCCACCCCGCAGCGGATCCATCAGGTTCACCTCTTTCTCGCGCAGCAGGCAGAGGCGTAAACGGCCGTCTGCCGTCAGCCGCGCCCGGTTGCAGTCGGCGCAAAACGGCTGGGTGACAGAGCTGATAAAGCCAATGGTGCCGGGTGCGTCGGGCAATTTGTAGAGGCGGGCTTCGCCATCTAAACGGCCGTTATCCACCACTGCCAACTCTCCCAAAGCCGCCGCAATCGTCTGCCGTAGCTCCTCCTCCGGCACAATCCCCGCCTGCTGAAAATCCGCCACATCCCCAAACGGCATCATCTCAATAAAGCGCACCTGCCACGGCTGGTACAGCGTCAGCCGCGCCAAATCCACCACATCTTCCTTGTCATTATAATTCCGCACCACCACCGCATTCAGCTTCACTTCCAGCCCCGCCGCCTCCGCCGCATGAATGCCGCGCCACACATCCTCCACCTTCCCCCAGCGCGTCAGCTTATGAAACTTCTCCGGGTCAAGCGTGTCAATGCTCACATTCACCCGCTTCATCCCCGCCGCCACCAACTGCTGCGCCTGCTCCTCCAGCCGCAGCCCGTTGGTCGTCATTGCCACCTTCTCCACCCCCGGCGTGGCCGCAATCTGGCGCACAATCTCCATAAAGTCAGGGTGAATGGTTGGTTCGCCGCCGGTCAGCCGAAATTTGGTAAAACCCAGCTCGGCAAAAATCTGCACCAGGCGCACAAACTCATCTTTTTGCAGCAGTTCATGACGTGGACGAAAGGTCATCGCCTCTGGCATACAGTAAACACAGCGCAAGTTACATTTATCGGTTAAGGAAATCCGCAGGTAGTTGATATTTCTGCCAAAGCGATCCAGTGACATGGTTAACTTTCCCTCATTTTTTATCATTGCCTGGCAGATTTAGGTGTAAAATGGGAGCGTGTGCCTTAGGCAATACGATTTAATAACAGCTATAATTCTGGCCTGATTCATACGGTCTGTCAACAATTTTTATCAATTTTTTCTTTTTTATTCACGACAAAAACGGCCGTAGGTAAATCGGCGGGAACTTGCCCTGTAGCAACATCGTTTAGAGGTATAATCACGCTATTAAGCAATCATCAGCATGACAGGAGTTTGCATTGCGCCGTTCTAACCAACCCATTTTACCAACCTGGCTCAGCTTTTTGCTGTCAGCCGCCTTTATTTTGTCGAGCATTGCCGTCCTCTTTTTCGCCTATCTTACCTTTCAGGTTGTTTGGAGCCGGCCGGTTAACCCCGTAGAAGCCGCCGCCGAAGGTACCACCAGCCTGGACATGAATCAGGACGGGCTAGTACCCGCCCCAACGGCCGTTTTCGGCCAGCCCACCCCCACCCTTATTCCCACCAGCGAACCGTGGAACGGCAGTGAACGGGTCAACATCTTGCTAATGGGCATTGACCGCCGCCCTGGCGAATCGTTTATTTCCCGCACCGACTCGATTATGATCATTTCGGTGAATCCGGCCAATAACACCGCATCTATTTTGTCAGTGCCGCGTGACCTTTACGTCGTCATTCCAGACCGGGGGCGCGACCGCATCAACACTGCCTTTGTTTATGGGGCCAACGGCGACAATCCGGCACGCGGAGCCATTTTGTCCATGAAAACCATCGAGCTAAACCTCGGTGTGCATATTGATCATTATGTGCTGGTGGACTTTGGGGCCGTCATTCGCGGGGTGGATGCGCTGGGCGGAATTGATGTCAATGTGCCTTACAACCTCAACGACCCCACCTTCCCCGACATGAACTATGGCTATGACCCGCTGTATATTCCGGCCGGGCTACAACACTTTGATGGCCTAACCACCCTTAAATATGCCCGCACGCGCCATGTGGACAATGATTTTGGCCGGGCGCAGCGGCAGCAGCAGGTAGTGTTGGCAATTCGGGACAAGGCCTTGGGGCTAGGAATCACTGGGCTGCTGGCAAAGGCACCGACGCTGTATGCCCAGGTGGAGCAGGGGATTCGGACGGATTTGAGCCTGGAGCAAATTGTGCGGCTGGCAACCACCGTGACCGATATTCCCGGCGACAGCATTCGGCAAGAGGTGCTGGATTATGATTATGTGTCCAGCTTCGTGACGGAAGCGGGGGCGCAGGTGCTAATCCTGGATAATCAAAAAGCGGCCGTTTTGATTCAGCAGTTATTTTTCAATTAATGGTGTGAGGGGTTGGATAAAAGAGATTGAGAGACTGGGCGATTAATCTCCCAATCTCTCAGTCTCCAAGTCTCCACTCCTTTTTTGTTTGATTATGCAGCTTTGGAAAACGAATTCTCGCCAGACCATTCTTGACCACAATAAATTTTTGCGGGTAGAGCAGCATGTGGTGACGCTGCCGGATGGCACGGTGATTGAGGATTGGCCGTGGCTCGATATGCCGGATTATGTCAATGTAGTGGTGGAGACGGAAAACGGCCGTTTTCTCTTCTTCCGCCAATTCAAATACGGCGTGGGCGAGGTGACACTGGCAACGCCGGGGGGGTATTTGGAACCGGGTGAAGACCCGCTGCTGGCAGCGCAGCGGGAGCTGCTGGAAGAAACGGGGTATGAGGCCACTAACTGGTACCATTTGGGCAGCTCGGTCGTGGACGGCAACCGGGGCGCAGGCACAGGCCACCTCTTTCTGGCGCGGCAGGCGCGGCCGGTAGCGGCACCGGATGCAGATGATTTGGAGGAGCAGGAGATGCTGTTGCTAACGCGGTCGGAGGTGGAAACGGCCGTTTCCACCCACCAGTTCAAGCTCATGTCCTGGTTAACGGCCGTTCTCCTCGCCCTCCGCACCCTCGACAACCTGTAAAACGAGCAAACAGGCGGCAGCCAGCGTGCTTCCGCCGCCCGTCGTCCCCAACACCCCAGCCCAACAATCCCGTCCCCCAGTCCACGTTTTGCGCTCAATGCGCCTACCCATTCTAAATTCCTCAAATCGTTCAAATTATCTTGACTCAAACAACCCTCATGCTATAATAGCTTCATTCTAAAAAAATAAAATCGGTAAAGACAAATAAAATGAGCGAGCAATTAACCCAACCTGCGGCCGAAATGGTCATCAGCGACGTGGAAACGATGAAAGTGGTAGCCGACGCCCTGCGGCTGCAAATTCTGGATGCCATGCGGCAGCCAACGACGGTGAAGGCGGTAGCCGCACAGGTGGCCACCCCCCCCGCCAAGCTCTATTACCATGTCAACCTGCTGGAAAAACATGGTCTGATTCAGGTGGTGGGCATCAACATTGAAACGGGGATTGTGGAAAAGCAGTATCAGGTGACGGCCCACCGCTTTTTGATGCGGAACCCCATTTTGGCGGGGGCGGCACTGTCGGCCGAAAACGTTAGCACGCTGGTCGCTTCGCTGCTAGATGACGCCAAGGATGGTTTTCGCCGCGCCTATGCCCAGCGCGACCCCAACGAACCTACGCCGCCGCGCCACCCGTTTGCCAGCAAAAAAGCGTTTAAGCTGACCGAGGCGCAAATTACGATGTTGCACGCCAAACTGGTGGCGTTGATTGAGGAAACGGACAGGCTGGCGGCGGAGAATGCGGATTTGCCCACGGAGCCGTTTGAATTAACGGCCGTTTTCTACCAACGTCAACCGGAGCAATAGGACGCAGATTTGCCTGATTTATCTGATTGGCCTGATAAAAAAGAATCAGGTTAATCAGGTAAATCTGCGTCCCATTTCAGGAGAGTTATGACCTACCAGGACAAATTGATGACATTGGCGCGGGAAGTGGCGGCGGAATATGCCCAAAAGCCGGGGATGGCGGCAATTTTGCTGACGGGTTCGGTGGCGCACGGACGCACTGATGCCGTGTCGGATGTGGACATGATGCTCTATTTCCACGAATTGCCGTCGCCGGAGCAGTTGGAGCGGGAAAAAGAAACGGCCGTTGCCAGCGGTGGCGGCATCTACAGCTATGAGCCAGGCGAAGGGCTGGCCTGTTACCACTTTATCAACGGCACCAAGGTGGATTTTGGCTACCAAACCAGCGGCGAGCTGGCAAAGATGCTGGATGCGTTTGTCGCCGAGCCGAGCGTGGACGACAAAACCCACCACATCATCATGAGCGGCATTCAAACGGGCGTGCCGCTTTTTGGCGAGCCGCTGCTGCACGAATGGCAAGCCAGGCTGTCTGCCCTGCCCACCAGCTTTGGGCAGGCGTTGGTGGAACGGCATTTGCGCTTTAGCCCCCTGGCCGTAGCGCAGGAGATGGGGGCCGACCGCCGGGATTATGGGCTGGTGTATGAGCTGCTGCTGGA
>WBZL01001526.1_pt1 | contig 24190 bp, 24 predicted proteins | sample 5204291 | NCBI WGS metagenome assembly WBZL01 (sample SAMN12344345, study PRJNA552823) | activated sludge metagenome | biome: Activated sludge suspended growth; feature: Nitrification reactor; material: Wastewater; isolation source: activated sludge from nitrification reactor of wastewater...
GGGGTCGCCTCGGGGCACAACTCGTGCAGCCGGTCGCGGTAGGGCGGCTCGGCGATGTCGTGGCACCACATCACGATCGCGTCCTCGGTGTTCTCGTAGTACTTCTGCCGCACGCCGACGGGGGCGAAGCCGAATCGGCGGTAGAGCGCCTGCGCTCCCACGTTGCTCGACCGAACCTCGAGCGTGAGCGCCTGGCACTCGCGCCGGATGGCCTCCCACGCCAGTTCGGCGAGCAGGCGTGTGGCCACACCCGACCGGCGGGCCTCGGGCGCGGCGGCGATGTTGGTGACGTGCGCGTCGCCGACCACGAACATCGCGCCGGCGTACCCGACGAGGCGCTGGTCGCGGCGGGCCACGATGTAGTGGCGCTCGCCCTGTCGTGACAGCTCGATCTCGCTCTGGAACACGCCGGTGGTCCACGGCTTCGGGTACGAGACGTGCTCGATGGCCATGATCGCCGACAGGTCCTTCTTGCGCATCGGCTCGATCACGAGCACGGCGTCGTCGTCGGGACGGCGCAACAACCGCGAGAGCACGCTCACCTCGGGAGCCCGCCGGTGGTGTCGGTGGTGCCCTGCTCGCGGGTGCTCCAGTTGATCTGCGCGTCGGGGAGGCGCAGGTACATCGGCTGGATCTCCCACGGGTTCACCCAGTCCTCGCGCAACGCCCGGGCGTGGGCGAGCTGCACGAGCGGTGCCGCCGACGGCCGCGACAGGAACTGCTCGGCGAACTCGCAGTGCAGGTCGGCCTCGATCTCGTCGCGGTAGCGCAGCGCGCCGTCGCCGACGCACAGGACGTCGTCGCCACGGGCCATCAGGTCGGCCACCAGGTCGTCGGCCCGGCCGCAGCGCGGTTCGAGCACTCGCTGCACGCCGCCCGGTACCGGCTTGTAGAACGCGTAGAACAGCTCGCCCTTGCGGGCGTCGATCACCGCGGCGATGGTGCGCTGGCCGTGGCGCAGCGGGAACGCGAGCAGGTCGAGCGAGCTCATGCCGATCATCGGCACGCGCAGCGCTTGTGCGAACGCCTTCGCCGCGGCGAGCCCGACGCGCATCCCGGTGAACAGCCCGGGGCCGACGTCGACGGCGACCACGCTGATTTCGTCGAGCTCGACGTCGGCCTGTGCGCAGACGAACTGGATCGCCGGCGTGAGCGTCTCGGCGTGGCGCCGGCCGCGGCAGACCTCGAACATGCCGAGCACACCCTCGTGGCCGCCGATCGCGACGCTCACCTGCTCGGTGGCGGTCTCGATGCCGAGGATCAGCATCGCCAGGCCTCGACGGCGTGCTCGAGGCGTTCCCAGCGCGGTGCCCAGTCGCGACCGTGGGCGCTGACCGTGATCAGCCGTGCCTGGTCGTCGACGTCGTCGTCCGCGTCGTCGTGCTCGTCGTGGTCCGCGTCGTCGCCCCCGCCCGGCACGACCTCGAGGCGCACGAGCAGGTGGTCGCCGAGGGATCCGGCGACCACGTCACCCCACTCGACGAGCAGGATCCCGTCGGACTCGACGAGCTCGGCGAAGGCCAGGTCGGCCACCTCGTGCTGGGTGCTCAGTCGGTACAGATCGGCGTGGTGCAAGGTGAGCTTGCCGCCGGGACCCGCCGGATGGCTGTGCACGAGGTTGTAGGTGGGCGACGTCATGTGGTCGGTCACGCCGAGCGCCGCACCGAAGCCCTGGGCGAACGCCGTCTTGCCCGCCCCCATCTCACCGGCGAGCACGATCACGTCGCCCCGGCGCGCGAGCGAGGCCAACGCCGCGGCGATCGCGTGCGTCGTGGCCGGCGAGTCCGAGCGCAGCTGCAGCATCGACAGCGGAGTCTACGGCGCGGTCCGCACGTGGTGCCGGGCCACGCGTGCCGACAACCCGCAGACGATCTCGTAGCCGATCGTGCCCAGGCGCTCGGCCCAGTCCTCTGCACGCACCCGCTCGGGTCCGTCACGGCCGAGCAGGGTGACCACGTCACCCACGCGAAGGTCGGTCCCGGCGCCGACGTCGATCATGAGCTGATCCATGGTGACCACTCCGACGATCGGGCAGCGACGCCCCTGCACGAGCACCTCGCCATGCGTCTCGAACAGGCGACGCGGCACGCCATCGGCGTATCCGAGCGGCACGGTGGCCACGATCGTGTCGGTGGCGAACGCGTGGCGGAGCCCGTAGCTGATCCGTTCCCCGGCGGCCATCGGCTTCACGTGCGAGACGCGGGCTCGCAGCGTGAGCGCAGGCCGGAGCTCGTGGCACAGGTGTTCGACCCCGCGGCCGGGGGCGATGCCGTACAGCGCGATCCCCGTCCGCACCATCTTGTGTCGGGCACGCGGGTGGGCGAGACCGCCGGCCGAGTTGGCCGCGTGCACCCGTCCGGGGTCGATCCCGGCCTCGGCGAGCTCGGCGAGCACGGCGTCGAAGCGATCGAGCTGCAGCGTCGAGAACGGATCGGCGGGCTCGTCGGCCACCGCGAGGTGGGTGAAGACACCGTCGAGCCGCAGCCCGGGGCGGCGGGCGATCTCACGCGCCAGGTCGACCGCCTGATCGGGTGCGCAGCCGACGCGGTGCATGCCGGTGTCGATCTTCAGGTGCACCCGGTGGCCGGCCGCGCCCGCTGCCTCGAGCGCGTCGATCTGGGCGAGGGAGTACACCGTGCTGATCACACCCAGCCGCACCGCGGCCTCGGCCTGCTCGACCGGCTGTTCGCTGAGCACCAGGATCGGAGCGTCGACACCGGCGGCTCGCAGTTCCGCTGCCTCCTGCACGAGCGCGACGCACAACCCCTCGGCGCCGGCGCCGAGTGCGGCGAGTGCGACCGGCACCACCCCGTGGCCGTAGGCGTCGGCCTTGACGACGGCCCACACGTCGGCGGGCGCGACGGCGCGACGCAGCACGCCGACGTTGTGCGCGATCGCGTCGAGGTCGACCTCGGCCCACGCCCAGCGCGACGCGGTGGCGGTCACGCCCCGATCACCCGTCGATCACGCGCCCCGCAGGCCGGCGAGCACCTGCGGGATCAGGTCGGGCAGGTCGGACGCGACGAACCCGACGGGCGAGCCGAGCATGGCGGCGCGGCCGTGGATCCACGCGCCCATCGCCGCCGCCTCGAACGGGTCGATCTTCATCGCGAGCAGCGCCCCGATGATGCCGGCGAGCACGTCGCCGGTGCCGGCCGTCGCCAGCCGCTCGTCGCCGGCGCGTACGACCAGCACCTCGCCGTCGGGTTCGGCCACGACGGTGGTGGGCCCCTTCAGCAACACGATCGCCGAGCTGTCGGCGGCGAGCCGGCGGGCGGCGCCGATGCGGTCGGCACCGGGCGCGCTGCCGGTGAGCAATTGGAACTCGCCGTCGTGTGGGGTGAGCACCGTGGCGGCCTCCCGCCGCCGCAGCAGCGCCGCCGCGCCCTGCGCGTTCCAGGCGAGCGCGAACAGCCCGTCGCCGTCGACGACCACGGGGAGCGGGGTGTGGATGACGACCTCGCGGGTGTTGGCCGCGGTCTCGTCGACCCGACCGAGCCCCGGCCCGATCACGACGGCGTGGAACCGGTCGAACGAGCGCAAGGCCTCGGCGGCCCAACTGCCGGCGGGGAGCGGCCGGTGCACGGCCTCGACGGGCATCCGGTCGGCCGACTCCGCACCCGGGGTCGACCACTGCACCATGCCCGCACCGGCTCGCTGTGCGGCGTGGGCGGCGAGGGCCGCGGCGCCCGGCATCGTGCGACTGCCCGCGATCACGCGCACCGCCGCGTGCCACTTGTGGCTCACCGGCGCGCGGTGCGGCAGCCAGTCGGCGACGTCGGAGCCCTGCAGCAGGTGGGTGCGCACCTCGCCGGCGTCGAGGCCGACGTCGACCACCTCGAGCTCACCGGCCACGTCGGCGCCGGGGCTGAACAACAGGCCGGGCTTGAGCGCCACGAAGGTGACGGTGCGTTCTGCCGGCAACACGTCGCCGGCGATGCCGCCGGTGGTGCCGTCGACGCCGCTCGGGATGTCGACGGCGAGCACGCGGGTGTCGCCGATGTCGGGCGCGCGCCAGGTGCCGTGGAAGCCGGTGCCGAACGCGGCGTCGATCACGAGGTCGGCGGGTGGCAGCACGTCGGGGCACGCCGACACCGGGAACACGCGCACCTTCACGCCGCGCTCGTCGAGCAGCCGTGCCGCCACCCGACCGTCGGCGCCGTTGTTGCCGGTGCCCACGACGACGTGCACGGTGCGGCCGTAGGTGCCGCCCAGCATGCGGATCGCGGCGCGTGCCACGGCGGAGCCGGCCCGCTCGATCAACACGTCGAGCTCGTCGGCGGCGGCCGCGTCGATCGCCCTCATCTCCGCCGGGGTCACGATCGGCAACATGCGCGAGAGGCTACCGGTGAGCCCCACAGCAGGACGGCAACGCCCACGATGGGCACATCCGTCCGGGGGTCAGGTGCTGGCGACGACGTAGGCGATGGCGACGAGCTCGGTGTGGGTGATGCTCAGGTGCCAGCGCGACACGCCGGCGGCGTCGGCCAGCGCGAGCGCGGGACCGGTGATCGCGAGCGACGGCTCGCCCGACTCGGCGCGGGTGACCCACACGTCGTGGAAGCCGAACGCACCGAGTCCCACGCCCAACGCCTTCATCACCGCTTCGCGCGCGGCGAACCGGGCGGCGAGCGAGGGCACGGGATCGGCCTTGGGCGCCACGTACTCGAGCTCGTGCGCGGTGAACAGCCGGTCGCGCATCGTGGGCGTGCGCGCGAGCGAGCGACGGAACCGTTCGATGTCGACGGCGTCGACGCCGATGCCCACCACGCTCATGCGACGAGCCTCGCGCGTCGGGGCGGGTGCGGCGCGCTCAGCTGCGCCAGTGGTCGGCGGTCTCGCTGATCGGCAGGATCAGCAGGTCGGCCACCGGGAGGTCGGCCAGGCGGTCGTCGCGGAAGGTGCCCTCGGTCTCCGACACCCAGTCGACCAGGCGGTCGTAGCGATGGTCGTAGCCCTGCAGCACGCCGCGCATCGTGGCGGCGGGCAGCCGGTCGTGGAACCGCACGTGCAGCAGCGTGATGCCGGTGCAGGTGCCGCCCTTCACCTCGGGCACGAAGATCACCGTGCGACCGTCGGTGCGGCCACGGGCCACGAGCACCTCACGGTCGCTCGCCACGCGGCGCTTCGTACCGAGCAGCTGGCCGTTGCGCTCGACGCGGCTCGGTACGTCGCGCGACAGCCCGCCGCGATCGACGATCGAGATCGAGGCCTCGGTGGCCGGATCGCCCTCGATGCGATAGCGGGTGAAGCCCACCACGGCGTCGACGGCCGGGTCGAGATCGGCGAGCACCTTGAGCGTGCGATAGCTGAGCCGGTCGCGGCCGGCTCCGGCGGACAGCACCTCCTGCACGAGCGCCCGGTCGAGCACGCCCTCGTCGTTGCGGCTGATGCCGACGGTGACCGTCTTCGCCTGGTGCTTGATCGCGTCGACCGGGCGGGTGAGCTCCTCGATCGCCCGGGTGAGCGCGGCGGTGAGGTCGTCGATCAGCACGCTCGGCGTGGCGACGATGCCGGTGACCCGCTGGTACACCTCGAGCGGGTTCTCGAACGCCAGATCGCGCAGCAGCGCCGCGGCGCGCACGGCGGTCGACGCCTCGAGATGGCCGTCGTAGAGGCCGGTGCGCAGACCGTCGAGGAACTTCTCGCCGTGGGCGCGCACGCCCTCCTGCACACGGCGCAGGATCTGCTCACCGTCGCCACCGGCCGACAGCGACTGCTCGATCACCTCGCGCGCCTCGCGCAGCGGACGCGCCGAGGCGTCGATCGCGAGGGCGGCCTCGTAGCCGAACAGGTGGCCGACCATCGCGGAGAGCACGAAGGCGAGCGCCGAGTCGACCGACGGCACCGACAGCACCGCCGACGCGGCGGCGAAGCGCTCGTCGGCCTCGGTGGCGATCACGATCGGCGTGGCCTTGTGGGCCTTGTAGATCGCGACCTCCTTGGCCACGTCGTCGGCGGTGCCGCCGACCAGGCCGGCCGCGCACACGAGGATCAGCGGCTCGCTCGAGAGGTCGATGTGCTTCTTGTCCTCGGTGACGTCGCAGGCGATCGACTTGTAGCAGAGCTCGCTGAGCTTGATCCGCACCTCTTCGGCGGCGACGACGTTGGGGCCGTTGCCGACGAGCGCCCAGTAGCGCTTGAACGGGGCGAAGCGGCGGGCCGCCTCGGCGATCTCCTCGCGCCGGGCGATGACCTCGACCATGCTGGCCGGCAACTCGCGCAACGACGTGAGCAGGTCGTGGCGGCGACGATCGGTGCCGAGCCCGGCGGCTTCGCTGATCGCGCAGGCCAGCAGCACACCGGCGGCCACCTGGGCGTAGAACGCCTTCGTGGACGCGACGCTCATCTCGACGTCGCGGCCGTCGCTCGTGTACATCACGCCGTCGGCCTTGTCGGTGAGATCGCTGTTGCGGCGGTTGACGATCGCGAGCACCGAGGCACCGCGGCCTCGGGCCAGGTCGACCGTGCGGTTGGTGTCGGTGGTGGTGCCGCTCTGGCTGACGGCGACGATGAGCGTGTCGCTCATGTCGAGCCGCAACCCGAAGCCGGACAGCTCGGTGGCCGTGATCGGGTCGATGTCGAGCCGGCCACCGCAGATGTCGTCGAGCACGGCCGCCATGCTGCGACCGGCGACGGCCGCGGTGCCCTGGCCGATCACGCGCACCTTGGTGATCTCGCCGCTGGCGAGCCGGGCGGCGATCTCGGGTGGCAGGCTGCGATCGCCGACGACCGCGCGGAGCAGGCCGTCCTGTTCGACGATCTTGCCGCGCAGGGTCTTGCGGAAGCTGACCGGTGCCTCGTTGATCTCCTTGAGCAGGAAGTGCGGTGCCTCGCCACGGTCGATGTCGCGGGTGGTGACCTGCGCGGTGGCGACGTCGCGATCCGCGAGCGGCAACTCGCTGCCGTCGTACGCGTAGCGGTGCACGCCCGACAGCTCGCCCGCGTGTGCACCGTCGAGCACGAAGACCTGGCCACGGCTGCCCGACGGCGACAGCGTCTCGCCGTCGACGCGCAGGTAGCGGGCCGTCTCCTCGACCACGCCGTACGGCTCGCTCGCCACGATGTAGCAGTCGTCGGCCAGGCCGACGTAGAGGGCCTGACCGCTCCCGCGAAGCGCGAGGAACAGCTGGTCGGGTGCCGCGGCGGAGGCGGCGCCGATCGCGACGCTGCCCTCGAAGCCGGCGACGGTGCGGCGGAACGCCTCCGTGAGATCACCATGGGTGTCGGCGGCGAGGCGCGACATCACGGCCGGGATCACCTTCGCATCGGTGGTGATCGGGCCCGGGATCTTGAGCTCGTGCTGCACCTTGATGTCGGCGTGGTTGTCGACGTCGCCGTTCAGCGCGGCCACGACGTAGGGGCGCTCGCGATCGGCGCCCGACATCTCGGACTCCTCGCTGTTGAGCGGGTGGCAGTTGGGCTCGCTGATGATGCCGACGCTGGCCCAGCGGGTGTGACCGAGCACCGTGAGCCGCGCCTCGGGACGGGCGAGCGAGAGGCGCAGCAGGTCGTCGGCCTGGATCGCCGCGCGCAGCGCGCGCGTGTTGTCGCCGAGCTCGCCGATCTCGGCCGCGGCCTTGTAGACGAACGACAGGCAGGGGCCGGCGAGGCGGACCGAGCCGTTCTGGAACAGCGGATCGCCCAGCCGCTGTGCGAGCAGCGAGCGCACCGCCGGGTCGTCGGGCGACAACCCGTGGTCCCACACGTAGAGGTGCAGGCCCGCCGAATCGCGACCGCGCACCTCGAGCCGGTCGATCGCCGACAGCGCCTGCTGCACCGCCAGGTAGCCGGCCACCGCGGCCCGACCGGCGTCACGGCCGGCGAGCGCATCGACCTCACGGGCGGTGCGGAGCCGGTCGTGGCGGATGGCCCACACGGCATCTCGCAGCGCGATCAGCTCGGCGTTGGCCAACTCGATCTGCTCCGCCGACAGGTCGGTGGCCTGCTCGATCCACTGTTCGTGGGTGCTGGCGCGCGCCTCGAGCTGGTCGAGGCGCGACGTGATCGACGCGACGAGCTCGTGACGGCCCACCAGCGCGCACACGCCGGGCACGCCGTGGAGCAACTCGTCGCACGACGCCGCCTGGGCGGCGGCCCCGGCGATGGTCTGGTCGGCGACCGCCCGATCGAGCAGATCGACCAGCGCCGACGCCTCCGGCACGGCTCGCGTGGACGGACGGCTGAGGATCGCGATGATGCCGCACATGAAGGACCAGAGTACCGACACCCTCCGTGTCGGTCCCGTCAGGTGTTGATCATGCTTCTCGCAACGCTCCTTCAAGCCGGTCACCCACGGTCGACGTTCCGCGGTCGCTCACGCGCGGAGACGCGCGATTCGGTCAGGAACGGTCAGCTCGCGGCGAAGCGTTCGGCCACGACGCGCGCGAGCGCATCGGCGGTCGACTGCGCGAGCTCGTGGGTCGCGGCCTCGACCATCACCCGCACCAGCGGCTCGGTGCCGCTCGCCCGCACCAGGATCCGGCCCTCGCCGCCGAGCGCCCGCTCGCCCTCGGCGATCTCGGTGGCGAGTTCGTCGGCGATGTGCGGGTGCCGTTCGGCGACGCGCACGTTGACGAGCACCTGCGGATAGCTCGTCATCACGCCGCCGGCCAGGTCGGCCAGCTGGCGACCCCGTTCGACGACGTGCTCGGCGAGGCGCAGCCCCGCCAGCAGGCCGTCGCCGGTGGTGGCGATGCGCCGGTAGATGATGTGCCCGCTCTGCTCGCCGCCGACCGCGTAGCCGCCGGCGTCGAGCGCCTCGAGCACGTACCGGTCGCCGACCGCCGTCTCGACCACCCGGATGCCGTGAAGCTCCATCGCCCGGCGGAACCCGAGGTTGGTCATCACCGTGACGACGACGGTGTCGTCGACGAGGTGCCCCTCGTCGCGCAGCTGCAGCGCGGCGAGCGCGATCAGCCGGTCGCCGTCGACCGCGTTGCCGAGGTGGTCGACCGCGATGACCCGGTCGCCGTCGCCGTCGAACGCGAGCCCGAGCGCCGCGCCGTCGGCCACGACCGCGGCCGCCAACGATGCCGGCGCCGTGGCACCGCAGCGGTCGTTGATGTTGCGCCCGTCGGGCGAGGCGTGCAGCACCACCACGTCGGCGCCGAGTTCGCGCGCCACGCGGGGCGCGACCTCGCTCATGGCGCCGTTCGCGCAGTCGAGCACGATCCGCAGGCCGCCGAGCACCCCCGCCGGGAACAGCGACACCAGCGCCGCGGCGTAGCCGTCGGTGCCGAGGCGATGCGGGTCGATCGCATCGCCGTCATCCGCCGTCGAACCACCGGGCGCCGTCGCGTCGTCGTCCCCGCCGTCGTGCTCGGCGATGCGCTCGACCTCGCGCTCGATCGCGGCTTCGACGTCGTCGCTGAGCTTGGTGCCACCGGGCGCGAAGATCTTGATCCCGTTGTCGTGCCAGGGGTTGTGCGAGGCGGTGATCATCGCCGCCGGCAGGCCACGGTCGGCGGACAGCCAGGCGACGGCGGGCGTGGGGGCCACGCCGAGCGACCGTGGCGTCGCGCCGCCGGCGATGAGACCGCGGGCGAACGCCTCCTGCAGCGCAGGGCCACTCTCGCGGGTGTCGCGGCCGATCAACCAGTCGCCCGAACCGAGCACCGACACCGCGGCGCGGCCGAGCCAGGTGGCATAGGTGGTGGTGAGCTCGGTGAGCGCGTGGCCGCGCACACCATCGGTGCCGAAGCGAAGCACGCTCGAGTTCCTCGGGCGACCTGCCGCGCGACCGCTGCGGGTCAGCGCTTGGTGTACTGCTTGGCCTTGCGGGCCTTGACGAGGCCGTACTTCTTGCTCTCCTTCTTGCGCGGGTCGCGCGTGAGGAGGCCGGCCTTCTTCAGCGCCGGGCGCGACTCGGGGTCGAGCTCGGCGAGCGCACGGGCGATCGCCATGCGCATCGCGCCGGCCTGACCGCTGACGCCGCCACCGTGGATGGTGGCGTCGATGTCGTAGCTCTCTTCGGTGCTGGTGACCCGGAGCGCCTCGGTGACGATCATGCGCTGCACGGCCGTCGTGAAGTACTGCTCGAACGGGCGACCGTTCATCGTGTGGTTACCGGTGCCGGGCCGCAGGCGGGCGCGGGCGACGGCCTCCTTGCGGCGGCCGGTGGTCTGGGTGAGGGGCTTGGTGGCCATGATGACGTGCTCCGACTGACTCAGCGGGCCTTGGCCGCGGCGATCTCGAGGACGGACGGGTTCTGGGCTGCGTGCGGATGCTCGGCGCCCGCGTACACCTTGAGCTTCTTGATCTGCTGACGGCCGAGCGGGCCCTTCGGCAGCATGCCGCGCACGCTGAGGCGGATCGCGTCGGCGGGCTTGCGGTCGAGCAGGCTCTGGTACGACTCGCTCTTCAGACCGCCCGGGTAGCCGGAGTAGCGGTACACCTGCTCCTTGTCGGCCTTGCCCTTCGTCATGACGATCTTGTCGGCGTTGACGACGATCACGTGGTCGCCCGTGTCGATGTGCGGGGCGAACATGGTCTTGTGCTTGCCGCGCAGCACGCGAGCGACCTCGGTGCAGAGACGGCCGAGGACCATGCCCTCGGCGTCGATGACGTGCCAAGCGCGCTCGATCTCACTGGCCTTCGGGCTGTACGTACGCATCTCGAATCCTTCGACAACAGACTCCACCAGGCGAGACGTCGCCGGGGAACCGTGCAATGATACGGGCTTCGCGGGGAAAGCGACAAACGTCGCCCGCGCGAATTTCGCGCCCCGACCGCACGACCGCTGGTCAGCCCAGCCGCAGATGGTGGCCGTGGGCGCGCACCAGGTCGTCGAACCAGGCGTCGACCCGACCGGCGAGGGCGTCGGTCGAGTACTCCTCCTCCACGCGCTGACGGCACATCACCCGGTCGATCTCGTCGAGGCGGGCGACGGCGGCCACCGCGCCGGCGACGTCGTCGGGATCGACGAGGAAGCCGGTGCGGCCGTCGACCACGATCTCGGCAGGTCCACCGCGCCGGTAGGCGATCACCGGCACGCCGCACGCCATCGCCTCGATCGCCACGTTGCCGAACGCCTCGACCCATCGTGGGGTCATCAACAGCCCGGCGCAGCCGCCGATGGCCGCCTGGAGGTCGTCGGTGGCGAGGAAGCCTTCGTGGGTCACCTGCGCCGTCGGATGCCGCGCTGCGGCGGCATCCCAGCACGAGCGGTCCTGCATGAGTCCCCACGCGCGCACCGGCACGCCACTCGCCGCGGCGATGGCGAACACGTCGTCGATGCCCTTCTCGGGCGAGATCCGCCCGACGAACCCCAGGTGGCGCGGTTCGTCCGGGGCGAGGTGGACGTCGTAGCGGTCGACGGCGATGCCGTTGCCGATCACGCGCAGCCGATCGGCGATCGGTCCGAAGGTGTCGGCCTGCGCACGGCTGTGCACCGCGGCCGACCCGGGCCGTGCCTCGACGAGCCGCGCGAGCGCGTCGTCCATCGCATCGTTGAGCGACCCCATCGACACGAGGTGGGCCACCGGCACCTCGAGGAACGCTGTGAGGTACATCGGCAGCCAGTCGTAGGCCAGGTTGAGCACCACGTCGAAACGGTCCTGGTGGCGGCGCACCCAGTCCCACATCGCGCCGAGCACCGGGTCGGGAGGCATCTCGATCGGGGCCTCGCGTCCGACGGTCTGGCTGCTCGTCTGCCAGGACCCCTCGATCTGGTGGACGCGCGCGCCGAGGTGCAGCGAGTCGGCCGGCGCCACGACCTCGACGTCGTGACCGCGTGCCGACAAACCGAGCACGAGCCCGTGCAGGGTGAGCTCGACGCCACCGCCGATGCCGCTGCCGAGCGGACCGACGGGCGTGGAGCAGAGCAGGATGCGCTTGCGGGGCATGTGGGGCATGACGACCTCCGGACGACGCCCGGCCGATGGGGGGACCGACGCGCGCCCGCAGGTGCAGTCTGACCGAGGACGACCGCCGTGTCGCCCCGGAGACCGGCCCGGATCCGCCGCACCCGCCCGGCGGCCACGGAGCGCGGCCGCGGTGGACGCGATCCGTCGCCGTCGGGGACTATCGTCGGTCGGCGTGTCGGACCTCCCCCCGCCGTCGCCCGGACAGCAGCCCTGGCAGCCGCCGGCCGCCCCCGCACCGGCCGCCCCGCGACCGGACGCGCCCACCCCCGGGGCCGGCGATCCGACCGTCCCGCGCCCGTACCTCCCCGACCCGCGACGCCCCGGTGCCGACGCCGCGCCGCCGAGCGCCCCGCCGGCCGCGCCCACACCGCCCGTCACACCCCCCGCCGGGACGCCGACCACCGTGATGCCCACGACCGTGATGCCGGCGAGCGGCGCTGCCGGGGCACCGGCGCCCTTCCAGCCACAGCCGGTCGGGGCGCCTCCCGGTCCCCCGCCGAACGCACCCGGCGGTCCGAACTCGCCGTACGTCCCGGGCGCCGAGCCCAAGCGCTCACGCGTGCCCGCGGTGCTCGGCGCGCTCGTGGCCGTGGCGCTCGGCGCGGCCGCCGTGTTGTGGATCACCCGCAGCGGCGACGACGAACAGGCCGACGACACCGAGCAGACGACCGACGCCGAGCAGACGACCGACGCCACCGAGCCCGACGACTCGGCCGGCACGGGCACGACCGCCGCGGACACCACCACGCCCACCGACGCCAGCGTCACCACGGTCGCGCCGACGGTCACCACCACGCCGCTCACGCTGCCCGGCACCGTCGCCCCCGTCACCACGGTCGCGCCGGCGATCACGACGGTGCCCCCGGTCCAGAACACGGTGCCGGCCGGTGCCTCGCTGTACACCGATCCGGCGGGGTGGTCGATCTCGGTCGATCCGGCCTGGACCTTCCAGCAGGACGAGGGCTTCACCGGCTGGTTCACCGGCACCGGCAGCGCGGGCTTCAACGACAACGTCAACGTCGTCACCGAGGACCTGCCCACCGCGCTCACGCTCGACGAGTACGTGGTGGCGGCGCTCGACGTGATCCGTGGCCAGGCGAGCGACGTGAACGTCCTCGACGAGCGCCGGGTGATCGGCGAGGACGGCGTGACCGTCGCCGTGGTCACGTGGACGGGCACCCTGCCGGGGCTGCCGAAGCTGGCCTTCATCCAGGCGATGGCCGTGTCGGCCTCGCGTGCCTACGTGGCGACGTTCACCTCCGAGCCCGACCGCATGCGCGACCTCGCGCTCGTGGTCGGTCCCTACCTCGCGACGGTCCGCGGCGCCTGACGCCCCCTGGCGCCGGCCCGCCGCCCGCGCGACGATCGCGGCATGTTCCTGGCGGAGATGCACGAACCGTTGGTCCGATACGCGAACACGTCGGTCACCCTGACCGTCGCGGTGGCCGCGTTCGTGATCGTGGCCCTGGGTTGGATGTCGCGTGCGGCGTACCGGCAGCCCGGATGGTCCGAACACGATCTCGACGGTGAACTGCCGGGCGACGACTGAGACACCCGGCGACGGAGCCGGGTCGCGAGGGGTCGCCCCTCAGTAGCCGACCTCCCACAGGGTGAGGCCGTGGGGCGGGGCGACCTGGCCGGCGGCCCGACGGTCGCGGGCGAGCAGGATGCCGCGCACCTCGCCGGCGTGCAGTTTCCCGCTGCCGACGTCGACCATCGTGCCCACGATCGAGCGCACCATCTGGTGGCAGAAGGCGTTCGCCCGGATCTCGAACCGCAGCAAGGGCCCGTAGTCGGAGTCGACCGTCGACCACTGGGCCAGCAGCACACGGCGACGCAGCGAGGGAACCGGTTGTTCGGGCCGCACCTTCGGCAGCCGGCAGAACGAGCCGAAGTCGTGCTCGCCGATGAGGGGGTCGCAGGCGAGCTGCATCGCCCACAGGTCGAGCGGCGCCGCCACGTGCCACGTCGTGGCGGCGAGCGCCGGCACCGGCCTCGGGCTGTTCAGCACGTGGTACCGGTAGTGCCGCCAGCGTGCACTGAACCGGGCGCTGAACTCGGGATCGGCGCACCACGCCGCGTCGCGCACCGCGATCTCCGGCCCGCACAATCGCGTCAGCCGGTGCGACAGGCGGTCGAGATCGGTGTCGGCGGGCAGGTCGAGGCTCACCACCTGTCCCCATCCGTGCACCCCGGCGTCGGTGCGGCCGGCGCCGACCGGGTCGGCCGGCCGCTGGGTGATCCGCTCGATCGCGGCGCGGAGCTCGCCCATCACCGTGCGCTGGCCCGCGGCCTCGGCGAAGCCGTGGAAGCCACGGCCGTCGTACGCGACGGTGAGCCGCGCGCGCCGCGACACGGGCGATCCGTCGGTGAAGGGCAGCTCGGGGGTGCTCACGCGCCGGCCTCGTGCGCGACGACCCCCGGCGGGAAAACGGAGCGAGCCCGCCGCTCGCGCGACGGGCTCGTCTCGACGTTCATGCGCTCGGCCGGCGGGGCACCGGGTCGCGCCGACCCGATCCTCGGATCAGACCAGCTCGATGCGGGCCATCTGGGCGTTGTCGCCCTGGCGCGGCCCGAGCTTCAGGATGCGGCAGTAGCCACCGTTGCGGTCCATGTAGCGCGGGGCGACGTCGGACACGAGCTTGGCGGTCATCTCCTTGTCGCCCAGGTAGCCCTGGATCTGACGGATGCGGTGGATCTTCATCGCGTCGTCCGACTGGGCCTTCTTGGCCTTGGTGATGAGCTTCTCGGCGATCGGGCGCAGCGCCTTGGCCTTCGCCTCGGTGGTGACGATGCCCTCGGCGGCGAACAGCGACGCGGCGAGGTTGGCCATCATCAGGCGCTGGTGGGCGGCGCTGTGGCCGAACTTGCGTGCTTTGCGGGGCGTGGCCGGCATGGTGTGTCAGTCCTTCAGGTGATCTCGGGCCAGGGCTCGGGCAGGGGGCTCGTCCGGCTCAGCCGCGCAGGCTGAGGCCGCGCTCGTCGAGCTTCTGCTTGACCTCGTCGAGGCTCTTCTGGCCGAAGTTGGTGATGTTGAGCAGGTCGTCCTCGGTCTTGGTGAGCAGCTCACCGACCGAGTTGATCTGGGCGCGCTTCAGGCAGTTGCGCGGGCGCTCCGACAGGTCGAGGTCCTCGATCGGGAGGTCGAGGTCGGGCGACGTGGCGGCGATGCTGGCGACCTCGCCGAGCTCGAGGCCCTGGGGCTCGTCGCTCAGGCTGGCGACGAGATCGACGAGCGAGCGCAGGGTGGCGCCGGCCGAGGCGAGCGAATCGCGGGGGCTGATCGAGCCGTCGGTCTCGATGTCGATGACGAGACGGTCGTAGTTGGTGCTCTGCTCGACGCGGGTGGGCTCGACGGTGAACATCACGCGGCGCACCGGCGAGAAGATGGCGTCGACCGGGATGACGCCGATCGTGCGGTTCTGCGCGTCACGGTCGCTCGACAGGTAGCCGCGGCCACGGCCGACCGTGAGGTCGACGGCCAGGCGGGCCTTCGCGTTGAGCGTCGCGATGTGCTGGTTCGGGTTGAGGATCTCGATCTCGCTCGGGCACTTGATGTCGGCGGCGGTGATGGTGGCCGGGCCGCGCACGTCGAGGCGCACGATGACGTCCTCGTCGCTCGTGCTGGTGAGGACGATGTCCTTGATGTTGAGGATGATGTCGGTGACGTCCTCGGAGATGCCGGCGATGGTGTCGAACTCGTGGAGCGCGTCGTCGAAGCGGACTGCGGTGATGGCCGCGCCGGGGATGCTCGAGAGCAGGACGCGGCGAAGCGAGTTGCCGATCGTGTGGCCGAAGCCGGGCTCGAGCGGGCCGACCGCGAACCGCTGACGGTTGTTCTCTTCCTCGCCGATGGCTTCGACGGTGGGGCGCTGGATGACGAGCATGGACGTACGCCTCGTTCTCTCTCTTCGTTCTCTGGTCGTTCGGGTCGTTCTCGGGTGAGGGCTGACGTTACGCGGTGCTGAGCGGCCGGGGCGTGAGGCCCCGGCCGAACCGTCGGACTACTTGGAGTAGAGCTCGACGATCAGCGATTCGCGCACCGGCACGTCGATGTGCTCGCGCTGCGGGAGCTCGCGCACGGTGACCTGCTTGCCGGCCTCGCCCACCTCGAGCCAGCCGACGACGCGGCGGTCGAGGACGTCGAGGTTGTGCTGGATGACGATCATCGCCTGCGCCTTCGGCGACAGCGACACGACGTCACCCTTGCGCACGCGGTACGACGGGATGTTCACGCGCTTGCCGTTGACCTGGATGAGGCCGTGACTGACGAACTGGCGAGCCTGCGGGCGGGTGCTGGCCCAGCCGGCACGGAACGTGACGTTGTCGAGACGCTGCTCGAGCAGACGGAGCAGGTTCTCACCCGTGGGGCCCTGGAGGCGGTTGGCCTCTTCGTACGTGCGACGGAACTGCCGCTCGAGCACGCCGTAGATGTACTTGGCCTTCTGCTTCTCCTGCAGCTGGGCGAGGTACTCGCTGCCGGCGTTGCGGCGGCGGGTGCGACCGTGCTGACCCGGGGGGAAGGGGCGACGCTCGAGCGCCTTGCGGCCCTTGTCGTTCTCGAAGATGTTGGTGCCGAGGCGGCGCGAGACGCGCACCTTCGGTCCGGTGTAGCGAGCCATGATCAGGTCCTCCGCCGCTTGGGCTGGCGGCAGCCGTTGTGCGGGACCGGCGTGACGTCCTTGATGGAGGTCACCTCGATGCCGGTGTTCTGGATGCTGCGCACGGCGGTGTCGCGACCCGAACCCGGGCCCTTCACCTGCACCTCGACGCGGCGCAGGCCGTGCTCGATCGCGGCGCGGGCTGCCTTCTCGGCGGCCATCTGCGCGGCGAACGGGGTGCTCTTGCGCGACCCCTTGAAGCCGACGCCACCGGACGACGCCCACGAGATGACGTTGCCCTCGGTGTCGGTGATCGAGACGATCGTGTTGTTGAACGAGCTCTTGATGTGGACGACACCGTTGGTGACGTTCTTGCGCTCACGCTTGCGGGGGCGGCGACCGCCCGGCTTCGGCTTCGCCATCGTTACTTCCTCACGGCCTTCTTCTTGTTGGCGACGGTCTTCTTCGGGCCCTTGCGGGTACGAGCGTTGGTGTGGGTGCGCTGGCCGCGGACGGGCAGGCCCTTGCGGTGGCGGACGCCCTGGAGGCACCCGATCTCGATCTTGCGCTTGATGTCCTGCGCGACTTCCCGGCGGAGGTCACCTTCGACGGTGATGTTCGAGTCGACCCAGATGCGGATCTGGTTGACCTCGTCCTCGGTGAGGTTGCGCACCCGCTGGTTCGGGTCGAGCCCGGTCTCGGCGCAGATGCGCTGCGCCGTGGGCTTGCCGATGCCGAAGATGTAGGTGAGCGAGATCTCCAGCCGCTTCTCGCGGGGGATGTCGACGCCGGAAATACGTGCCATGGTTCGTTGCTTCCTCTTGCCCGTCAGCCCTGACGCTGCTTGTGGCGGGGGTTCTCGCAGATCACCATGACGCGGCCGTGCCGGCGGATGACCTTGCACTTCTCGCAGATTTTCTTCACGCTCGGGCGAACCTTCATGGTGACGGTGCTTTCTCGAATTCGGGGCCTCGACGACTGCCGAGGATTACTTGTATCGGTAGGTGATGCGACCCCGGGTGAGGTCGTACGGCGTGAGCTCTACTTGGACCTTGTCGCCGGGAAGGATGCGGATGTAGTGCATCCGCATCTTGCCGCTGATGTGCGCCAGCACTTTGTGGCCGTTCTCGAGCTCGACCCGGAACATGGCGTTCGGGAGGCTCTCGATGATCGTGCCCTCGAGCACGATGGCGTCGTCCTTTGGCTTGGGCAGAGGGGTCTCCTCACGACTGACAGGTGGGCGGGAACTCCAACGGAATTGGAAGCCCGATCGCGCTTGCGCACGCGCATACTCAAACGGGCCGAGGAGCCATGCTATCGGCCGGATTTCACAACGCCAAGTCCCGTCGCAGAAGACGTCGGACCGCCCCTGAGCTGGGGCGATCTGGTCGAAGGTCCGCCGCGACCCCCTCGGCGGGGTGTCGGCGGCCACTGTAGCGAGCCCGCGCGCGGCGTGCGGGGACCTGTTGGCGATCGCCGAATGATCGGCACACGAGCGGCCGAGGATGAGCGCGAGGTCGTCCCCGGTCAGCGATCGACGGTCCAGCGGTCCTGGTTGGTGCAGGTGTTCTTGACGTCGCAGTAGAAGTCGAACGACCACGTGCCGCCCTCGCGGCCCACGCCGCTGTGACGGCTCCCGCCGAACGGGGCGCGCAGGTCGCGCACGAAGAAGCAGTTCACCCACAAGGTGCCGGCCACCAGTCGAGCCCCCACTCGCTCGGCCCGATCGGGGTCGCCGGTGAACAACACGCCGGCGAGTCCGAACTCGGTGCCGTTGGCCATCGCGACCGCCTCGTCCTCGGTGGCGAAGGTCTGCAGGGTGAGCACCGGGCCGAAGACCTCCTGCGTCAGGATCTCCGAGCCGGCCGGGGCGTCGACGAACAACGTCGGCCGGTAGTAGAGGCCGCCGAGATCGGTGTTGGGTCCGCCGCCGATCACCGCTCGGGCGCCGTCGGCGATCGCGCGCTGCACGAAGCCGTCGATCCGCTCGACGTGCTCGCGGCTCACGTTCGGGCCGATGTCGGTGGTGAGGTCGCGCGGGTCGCCCTGGCGCAGGGCCGACGCGCGCTCGACGAACCGGGCGACGAACTCGTCGTGGATCGACTGCTCGACCAGCAGGCGGACCCCGGCGAGGCACACCTGCCCGGCGTTGTCGTACTGCTCGACCGCGTGGGCCACCGCGGCGTCGAGGTCGCTGTCGGCGAAGACGATCAGCGGGCTCTTGCCGCCGAGCTCGAAGCTGCAGGGCGTGAGGTTGGCGGCGGCCGAACGGGCGATCAGCCGCGCCGTCGGCACCGAGCCGGTGAAGCTGATCCGGCTCACGTCGGGATGGCCGGTGAGCGCGTCGCCGACCTCTTCGCCGTAGCCCTGCACCACGTTGAACACCCCGTCGGGCAGACCGGCCTCGGCGGTGATGTCGGCCAGCAGCGACGCGGTGAGCGGCGTCCACTCGGCCGGCTTCAACACCACCGTGCAGCCCGACGCGAGGGCCGGCGCGATCTTCCACGTGGCGAGCATCAGCGGCGCGTTCCACGGGGTGATCAGCACCGCGACGCCGCTCGGGTCCCAGCTGACGTGGTTGCGATGGCCCCTGGTCTCGAACTCGGGGTGGTGCAGGTCGTTCACCAGGTAGTCGGCGAAGAAGCGGAAGTTGTGCGCGACGCGCGGCATGACCCCGCGGAGGTGGCTGCGCAACAGCGCGCCGTTGTCGGTGGTCTCGACGATCGCGAGCTGCTCGACCCGCTGCTCGACGAGGTCGGCGATCCGGTGCATCAGGCGTGCCCGCTCGGCGGGCGGCGTGGCGGCCCAGCCGGGGAATGCCGCCTTCGCCGCGGCAACCGCCGCGGCGGCCTCCGCGGGCCCGCCGCGCGCGATCGACGCGATCACGGTCTCGTCGATCGGGGAGACGTCGTCGAAGCGCTCGACGGACGCGACCCGGCGACCACCGATCCAGTGATCACCCGAGACCTCGACGCCGGCGACGGTGTGCAGGTTCGGTGCGCTCATGAGCGGCCTCCTCGGAGTCGTCCGCCCCGCCCGACGGCGGTGCGGAGATCGTTCGGGGCCGAACGATAGTGTCGTCGCTCGTGCCCGGCGCCTTCTCCCGTGCCTTCGCGAGCGACGACGACGCCGAACTCCGCCAGGCCGAACGCGACGTCACCCACGCGTTCGAGGGCGCTCCGTTCGACTTCTCCGCGCTGCTCGCGATCAGCAACGTGTTCCGCGCCGCCACGGGCGTGCGCAACCACATGGAACGCGAGGTGCTCAGCCAGCACCAGCTGAGTTGGAGCGCGTTCGTGGTGCTGTTCGTGCTGCGGGTGTGGGGGAAGCAGGAGTCGCACCGGCTGGCCAGCGAGGCGGGCATCACCGCCGGCACCCTGACGGGGGTGCTCAGCACGCTCGAGCGGCGCGGGTTCGCGAAGCGTGCGGTCCATCCGTCGGACAAGCGGCGGGTGATCGTGAGCCCGACCGCGCGTGGGCGGCGGGCCGTCGACGAGATCATGCCGCTGTTCAACCGCCACGAGGCGCAGCTCACCGTCGAGCTGTCGCCCGGCGACAAGCGCGAGCTGTCGCGGCTGTTGCGCACCGTGCTGCGCACGCTCGACGACGAGCTGTCGGGCGACGGCGCGTCGTCCGGCGACTAGATTTCGTTTGGTACCGAACGAAATCTCGCCGCCGAGGGTCGCGCGGGATCCTGACCCTGGAACGGAGCACCACATGGGTGACGTCGTCGGAGCCGCGCTCGTCTCGCACGTGCCGCCGATCGTGATGAGCGACGAGGATCGCACGGTCATCTACGGCGCCCTGGGCACCACGCTGGTCGACGGCCTGCACCGGCTGCGTCGCGAGCGGGTCGAACCGCTCGGGGTCGACACGGTGATCGTGTTCGACACCCACTGGTTCAGCACGGTCGAACACATCCTCACCGCGCACGAGCGTCGGGCCGGCTGGTTCACCAGCTCCGAGCTGCCCCGTGGCATGAGCGGCCAGTGGTACGACATGCCCGGCGATCCCGAGCTCGCCGAGCGGTTCCAGGCGATCAGCAACGCGCGCGACGACACACGCGCCCTCGCCTGTGCCGACGCCTACCTGCCGGTCCACTACGCCACGACCAACCTGCTGCCGTTCCTGCAGACCGGCGACGAGGCCTGGCTCAGCATGAGCATCTGCCAGACCGCGCAGCCCGACGACTTCCTGCTCGCGGGGCAACTGCTGGGCCAGGCGATCCGCGAGCTCGACCGGCGCGTGCTGCTGCTCGCCTCGGGCGGACTCTCGCACCGCTTCTGGCCGCTGCGCGAGTTCGGGCAGCACGAGGCGGCCGGGCTCGAGCACATCCGCACCCCCGAGGCCAGGGCGGCCGACGAGCGGGTGCTGGCGTGGCTGCAGGCCGGCGACCACCGGTCGGTGATCGACTTCGTCCCCGAGTACCGGCAGCACTCACCGGAGGGATTCTTCGGGCACTACCTGCTGATGGTCGGAGCGATGGGGGGCGCCGACTGCACCGCCCCGGGCGAGCTGTTCTCCGCCTACGAGTCCTCGGCCGGGACCGGTCAGGTCCACGTCTGGTTCGACGGGCCCGCGGCGGAGTAAGCATCCGTCATGCGCTTCGCCAACCTGCAGGGCCGTGCGGTGCTCGTCGTCCGCGACACCGACGGCGCCGATCGTGCCGTCGACCTCGAGCGGGCCAGCGACGGCCGGCTCGGTCCCGATCCCGCCGTGTACGTCGACCTGGCCAACCACCCGCTGCTCGAGGACCTGGCGGCGGGCGTGTCGGCCGGCGACTGGCCGGTGCTCGACGCCGCGCTGCTCGGCGCACCGGTGCCCCGGCCGCCGAAGGGCCTCGGCGTCGGGCTCAACTACCGCACGCACGCGATCGAATCCGGACGCGAGTTCCCCACCGAACCGCACTTCTTCGGCAAGACGAACAACTGCGTCGCCGGTCCGTTCGACGACGTGGTGGCCCCCGCCGGCCGGCACGAGATCGACTTCGAGGCCGAGGTCGTGATCGCCTTCGGTCGCACCTGCAAGGGCGCCACCGAGGACGATGCGTGGAGCTACCTGGCCGGTGTCACGTGTGGGCAGGACATCAGCGACCGCGGCGAGCAGTTCCGTCCGCCGATCAAGCAGTTCACCATCGCGAAGAGCTACGACACGTTCGGACCCACCGGACCGTTCCTCGTCACGCCCGACGAGCTCGCCGACCGCGACGCGCTCGACCTGCGCGGCGTCGTGAGCGGCGAGGTGATGCAGGAGGCGAACACGAGCGACCTCATCTTCTCGATCCCGGCGCTCGTGGTCTGGCTCACCCGGTTCATGACCTTCGGGCCGGGCGACCTCGTCTGGACCGGCACGCCGGGCGGTGTGGGCGAAGCGCGCACGCCCCAGCGCTTCCTGGTCGACGGCGACGTGATCGAGACGACGGTGAGCGGTGTGGGCACGATGCGCAACCGTGTGGTGGTGCGCTGAGTCGCGTCCGGCGCGGCGCGAACGGCACGAGAGGCGCGAACCGCGCGAGAGAGGGAGGTCGGCCGTGGAGGTCGTCGTGGAGGGGGACAAGAGCGTCGTGTACGGCGGTCGGTTCACCGGCCGGGTGGTGCTCGAGATGATGCACGCCACGCCACCGGAGATCGACGCCGGCGTCGAGGGCCCGGACACCGCACTCGTGCACTTCGAGGACGGAGCGGTCACGTTCTGGCACTCGCACCCGGGCGGCCAGCAGCTGTACGTGGTGAGCGGCGACGCCCGGGTCGGCACCGAGGCCGACGGCGAGGTGCCGCTCGCCACCGGCACGTTGGTGGTGTGCCCGGCCGACGAGCCGCACTGGCACGGCGCGATGCCGGGCTGCGACACGACCCTGCTGGCGATCACCTGGGGCACCACCCGGTGGACCGACCGGGCGCCGGTGTGAGATGAGCACGCCGGCGTACGACGTCGCCATCGTCGGCCTCGGTCCCACCGGGGCCACGTTGGCCAACCTGTGCGGCATGTGGGGGCTGCGCACGGTCGTGTTCGAGCGTTCGACCGCGCCGTACCCCCAGCCGCGCGCGTGCCACCTCGACGCCGAGATCGCCCGCGTCCTCCAGCACCTCGGGCTCGAGGACGAGTTGCACCGGCTGCTCACCGTGTCGGCCGGCATGGAGTACGTCGACGCCGCCGGCGCACGCCTGTTCACCTTCGAGGGGTTCGAGCGCGAGCCGCTGCTCGGCTGGCACGAGGACTACGTGTTCGTGCAACCCGAGCTCGACGGCGTGCTGCGGGTGGCGCTCGAGCAGTACGCGCACGTCGAGGTGCGCCTCGGCGTCGATGCGCCACCGCTCGACGAGCTGCGTCGCACGGCCCGCTTCGTGGTGGCCTGCGACGGCGCGACGAGTGCCGTGCGCGACCAGCTCGGCACCGAGTTGATCGACCTGGGGTACGACGAGCGCTGGTTGGTCGTCGACGTGATGTTGCACGACCCCGCCGTGCCCGCGCTGCCCGGGATCATCCAGCAGGTGTGCGACCGCCGCCGGATGGCCACGTTCGTGCCGTCGCACGGTCGACACCGGCGATGGGAGTTCCGCCTGGCCGACGACGAGCTGGTGCCCGACGTGTGGCGCCTGCTCGCCCCGTGGGGGATCACCAAGGACCTGGCCGACCTCGTGCGCGCCGCCACGTACCGGTTCCACGCGCTCGAGGCCGAGCGCTGGCGCGACGGCGACGTGTTCCTCGCCGGCGACGCGGCGCACCAGATGCCGCCGTTCATGGGGCAGGGCCTCTGCAGCGGTGTGCGCGACGCGGCGAACCTGGCCTGGAAGCTGGCCGAGGTCGTGCACGGGCAGTCCCCCGACGCGCTGCTCGACACCTACGAGGCCGAACGCCGTCCGCACGTGGCCGCGGTGACCGCGCTGTCGATCGAGGCCGGACGGCTGATCACGAGGCTGTCGATCGACCCCTCGGCGGTGCCCGAACCCGACCGTCCCGATCCGACCCGCTGGTCGCGCCTGCCCGGCCTCGACCTCGGTGGTGCGTTCCCGGTGGGCCACCAGCTGCCCCAACCCGACCGGCTCGACGAGAGTCTGCCCGACGGCTGGGTGTGGGTGGCGGCCGACGACGGCTTCGAGGCCCCCGACCACCGGCCCGTCGTGGTCGAGCCGCGGGCCACCCACGGCTGCCGCGCCGTGCTCGTGCGCCCCGACCGCTACATCGCCGCGACCGCCTGAGCGCTCAGAGGTAGCGCGCCGTCTCGTCGTGCAGCAGACGGGCCACCTCGAGCGGCGGCAGCCGGTCGAGGTCGTCGTCGGGCACCTCGATGCTCACGGGCGCCGAGGGCGGCAGCAGGCTCATGAAGGCGCGCAGGTCGAACTCGCCCTCGCCGGGCGGCTCGCGGTGGTGCAGGCAGTCGAACAGGTAGTCGTCGTCGACGGGGTCGAGCGGACCGTCGTTCAGCTGCACGCCCGACACGATCGCGGGGTCGAGCCCGACGAGCGACATCAGGCCTGCGCCGCGGAACACGTGCCACGAGTCGACGCAGAGCCCGATGTTCGGTCGGGTGGCGCGATCGACGAGCTCGGCCGCTGCCGCGGCGTCCGGCACGTCGGTGAACGGCAGGAACTCGAACGACAGCGTGCACCCGAAGGGCGCGACCCGGTCGGCGAGCCGGGCGAGCCATGCACCGGCCTCGGCGCGGTCGACGTCGCCCTCGAACGGGGGCACCACCTGCAACCGGTCGGGGCGGTAGGTGGC
>WBZL01001527.1_pt1 | contig 24167 bp, 21 predicted proteins | sample 5204291 | NCBI WGS metagenome assembly WBZL01 (sample SAMN12344345, study PRJNA552823) | activated sludge metagenome | biome: Activated sludge suspended growth; feature: Nitrification reactor; material: Wastewater; isolation source: activated sludge from nitrification reactor of wastewater...
CGGCCATCAACGTCTCCCCCCGCAGGTGACCTCCGCGTGAAGAAGCGCCCCTCCAACAGGAGCATGGATCTTGCAACTGTGCCCGAGGATGGCGAGGCTGAGCCGAGTCCACCCCCAGTCGCGCCCCCAGTGCAGGATACACCACCTCCCGCCGCAAAGGACGCCAAGGGGAAAAAGAGCAAGGATAAGCCGGCCAAGGACAAGCCAGCCAAGGAGACCAAGGACAAGTCTGTCGCAAAGGACAAGCTGGCCAAGGACAAAGACAAGCTCGAATTCGATATCCGCAATTTGCGCCTGGAATACGATCAGATCACGACAGATAAATCGAACCTGGAGGCCAAACAGGTCGAATTGATCCGGTCCAATAAGGCAAAGGAAGATGAGATCTCCGCTAAAGAAGAGGAATTGGTTTCCATTTCCGAGCAAAAAGAACAAGCGGAAGAAAAGGCCAAAGAACGAGCTAAAGAAGTGGAAGCCCTGAGTGAAGAAGCGGCAAAAACCCAGCTCATTATCGAAGGCCAACGCGCTGACCTGGCAGAAGCAGACCTTATTGCGGCCAATCAGCAAAAATTCCTTTATCTGGCCGGCGGTATCGCGGGGATCGTCCTTTTGCTGGCGTTGCTGTTCTACAGCCGTTACCGGGCCAAACGCCGGGCCAATAAAAAACTGGAGGAGAAAAACCGGATCATCGAAACCGAACGCCAGCGTTCCGACGAACTGCTCCTCAATATCCTGCCCGCTCCGATCGCAGGCGAGCTCAAGGAAACGGGAAAGGCCAAAGCCCGGAAATTCAATGAAGCCACAGTATTGTTTACGGATTTCAAAAACTTCACGGGCATCTCGGAAGCCCTCACCCCGGAAGAGCTGGTAGAAGAGCTTGATAAATGCTTCAAAGCCTTCGACTTCATCATCAGCAGTTATCCCGATATCGAAAAAATCAAAACGATAGGTGACGCCTACATGTGCGCTTCAGGTCTTTCGGACCGGCGGACCGTACCCACCAATATCGTCAAAGCTGCCCTTGAAATGCAGCAGTTCCTGGATGAACAACGCCAGGAGCGTCAGCGACTGGGCAAACCCTATTTCGAAGCGAGGATCGGCCTGCATACAGGTCCGGTCGTAGCCGGTGTGGTAGGGGTCAAGAAATTCGCTTACGACATCTGGGGCGACACGGTCAATATCGCTTCCCGAATGGAGGCCAACTGCCAGCCCGGCAAGATCAATATCTCTGAAACCACCTTTGGGTTGGTCAAGTACAAATTCGACTGTGAATACCGCGGAAAAATCGAAGCCAAGCACAAGGGGATGATCGATATGTATTATGTGAAAAAAGAATTGGTTGGCGCGGTTGCTGTTTGAAACTTTTTGTTGCATTCAAGCGTTCTTACTTCGTGGAATTTCAACTCAACTCTCCTTTCTCGCCGACCGGAGACCAACCGACTGCCATTGAACAGTTGGTCGACGGCCTCAATTCCGGAGAACGGGCTCAGGTACTCCTGGGTGTTACCGGCTCGGGAAAGACATTTACGGTCGCCAATGTAATCGCCCAGGTCAACCGGCCTACGCTGGTCCTGACCCACAATAAAACCCTGACGGCCCAATTGTACGGCGAGTTCCGCGAATTTTTTCCGGATAATGCCGTTGAATACTTCGTTTCCTATTACGATTACTATCAACCCGAAGCCTACCTGTCGGTAACCGATACCTTCATCGAAAAGGACCTTTCGATCAATGAAGAAGTGGACAAGCTGCGTTTGCGCGCGACTTCTTCGCTGCTTTCCGGGCGCCGGGATATCATTATCGTGGCCTCGGTTTCCTGCATTTACGGTATGGGCAACCCCGAAGATTATAAGTCGGGGATTATTCGCCTTCACCGGGGCCAGGTGGTCTCCCAAAGGCAGTTCCTCTGGGATTTGACGGAAAGCCTGTATTCCCGAAACGACATAGAATTCCGGCGGGCATCGTTCCGCGTTCGCGGGGATACGGTCGACATCAACCTGCCCTATGTGGATTATGCTTACCGGGTCACCTTCTTCGGTGATGAAATTGAGACCATCGAAATGATCGAGGTCGAATCGGGTAAGCGGGTGGAGACCATGGAAACGGCCGCCATTTTTCCGGCTAACCTCTATATTGCTCCCAGAGAAAGGTTGCCCCAGATCATCCGCGAAATCGAAGATGAACTTTTTGCCCAGGAAAAATACTTCGAAAAAGAGCGCCGCTATGTTGAGGCCCGCAGGATCCGCGAACGGACCACCTTTGACCTGGAAATGATCCGGGAACTCGGCTATTGCAACGGCGTGGAGAACTACTCCCGGTTTTTCGATAACCGCAATCCCGGTACCCGGCCGTTCTGTCTGCTCGATTATTTTCCGGAGGACTACCTGCTGGTCATTGACGAAAGCCACGTGACGATACCCCAAGTCCGGGGCATGTACGGCGGCGACCGCGCCAGAAAGCTCAACCTGGTCAACTACGGCTTCCGCCTGCCTTCGGCGATGGACAACCGTCCGCTCAATTTCACTGAATTCGAAGGCCTGACCAACCAGGTCATCTATGTCAGCGCTACGCCGGGAGATTACGAACTGGAACAAACCGGCGGTATCCTGGTCGAACAATTGATCCGCCCGACTGGCTTGTTGGATCCGCCAATCGAAGTGCGGCCGAGCATCAATCAGATTGACGACCTGCTTGAAGAGATCGACGAGCGGATCAAACGGGAAGAACGCGTACTCGTCACCACCCTCACCAAGCGGATGGCCGAGGAACTTACCCGGTATTTGACCAAGCTCAGCATCAAGGTCCGCTATATCCACTCCGAAGTAGACACCATGGAACGCGTCGAGATCATCCGCGACCTCCGCCTCGGCGAATTTGACGTTCTGGTCGGCGTAAACCTCCTCAGAGAAGGCCTCGACCTGCCCGAAGTCAGCCTCGTTGCCATCATCGACGCAGACAAGGAAGGCTTCCTGCGCAACGCCCGGTCGTTGACGCAAACCGCAGGCCGCGCTGCCCGGAATGCCAACGGCCTGGTCATCTTCTACGCCGATGCCCTGACGGACTCCATGCGTACCACCATAGAGGAAACCAACCGCAGGCGCGCTATCCAGATGGCCTACAACGAAGAGAACGGCATCACACCCCGGACGGTGTCCAAATCCCGCGAAGAGATCCTCAATCAACGGTCCATCCTCGATATCCGGGGCGGCAAACGGGCCTATATCGAGCCCGAAGAGGTCAGCGTTGCAGCCGACCCGCTCGTTGCCTACATGACCCGCGACCAGCTGGAAAAAATGATCGAGGAAACCGATCGCCGGATGAAGCAGGCGGCCAAGGACCTGGACTTTATTTCAGCCGCTCAATTCCGCGACGAGTTGTTTGCCCTGAGGAAACAGTTGAAAGAATCTGTCTGAGTCCGGCCTATCACTGTTGATGCCGACAATAATACCATCCCGCAATGAAAGCCATGATCTTTGCCGCCGGTTTGGGTACGCGGCTCCGCCCCCTGACCAACGACCGACCAAAAGCCCTGGTGGAAGTCGCAGGTGTTCCCTTATTGGAAATAATCATCAAGCGGTTGTCCATGGCCGGATTTGACGAGATCATGATCAATATCCACCATTTCGGCGACAAAGTGATTTCCTTTTTAAATGACCACGACTATTTCGGCACGAATATCTACCTCTCGGATGAACGGGATCTCCTGCTCGATACCGGGGGCGGCCTGAAAAAAGCGCGCTGGTTTTTCGCTGATGAACCTTTTCTCGTCCACAACGTCGACATCCTTACAGATCTTGACCTGAAGGCATTCTACAACCACCATATGAACAGCGGCGCAACGGCTACCGTGGCCGTAAGAAACCGGACCAGCTCCCGCCAATTCCTGTTTGATCCTTCAAACCGCCTTTCCGGATGGCAAAACGTCAAAACCGGCGAACAGCGCATTTGCCGGCCGCAACCGGATCTTACCCCGCAATCCTTCAGCGGCATCCACGTCATCAGCCCGGATTTATTCCGGTTTTTTCCGGACAACAAACGGGTTTTTTCCATGATTGACGTTTATCTGGCGGCGTGCGGCGACACAACGATCTACGCCTACAACCACGACTCTTCAAATTGGCTGGACGTCGGCACTATCGAATCCCTTGACCGCGCTGCAGGCCTTCTCCGGCACCTGCCGCTTGAGTAAACGATCCACGGCTCTTCCGACTGGGTAGGATCGGCTTCTTCGGCGCGTTTCAGGATCGCACAACCGACGGCGCATTCCAGGCATCGTTTCTTATCGCAATAATTGTTTTTCAACTGCAGCAGGGCCTGGGAATCCAGTGCGGACTCTGCTTTTAATCCCAGCTCCGCCCACTGGTGTATAATGGCATTCTCTTCAGCGGGGGTTTCTTCCAATAAGGTCAGCGCTTTCTCCCGGAAGCGCAATTCATCCCGCTCTTTGCCGAACAGGAACAGGAACGGCGCAATCGTGTTGAGCACAAAGGAATGGATCGTAGAGGCGCCCAGGGACTTCCGTTTGGGGGAGGATTCGCGGTCGAACAGGTAATGAGTTTGCCAATAGCTGGAGATCTTGAGTTCGAACATATTCTCGATCTCCTTCAGGTTGTCGGCGGCCAGGACCTTGCTGAACAAATGGGAGCTCTGGTGGATGAGCATGGCCAGCTGTGCGATCCGGATCGTCGGGAAATTGGCGGGCCGCATGCGCAGGAACTTCCATTGATCCGGGTTGATCGGATCCAGCTTATACTTTTGTTTCAGGAACCGGTATTCCTTTTGCAATTTCTGCGGGTATTCATCCTGGAAATCCGGTTCCAGCATGCCCGCCTGCCCGAACAACAGGGCTTCCAACTGGAAAAGATTATCCCGGTGTTTGGCCAGGATCTTCAGCGGCATGGCCCGGGCGAGTTGCTCGAAGGCATCGGCGTTCACTTTCACCCCGAAATTCCAGGCAAGGGTCTGGTAAAAGGTCTGTTCCCAATCCTTTCGGTTGGCCTTCAGGCATTCGGCGATCCGGACGGACCGTTTTTCCAGGCGTTCGACCATGAGCCGGTCCAACCAGAGTCGTTTTACGATCTTCTCCACCTCATGGAACTGGTGCTGGCAGGCAATCCAATGCTCGTTATGGAGCATCCTGTGGTAGGTTTTGAACACTTCCGGGTAGATCCGCCTTCGGAGCTCCAGGCAGGGAATCCGTTCGCCGCTTTTCCGGAATATCGGGACGTCTTCTTCGAGGACGACGTGCAGAATGACGTTGTCGTACGCCGGATCGCCGGAATGCTGGTGTTGCAACCAATCGGACGATCGCAGGTGCATTTCCACGTTGCCGGCCCAGAAAGTGCTGCCGATCCGGAGTTGGGCATGCAGGAAATCGGGCCCGCCGTCGCGGTTGAGTTCGCCTGATTTGAGGATATCCACCGGTTGACCGTCGGTGGTTTGCAGATGGGAGAGGTCAAAGCGCCGCAGGCGCCACACGTAGTGCAGGAGTTCTTCTTTCATTGAGCGCGTGGTTTTAGGTAAGGGAAGTGTGAGGATTTGAAAATTGGAGGATTTGATTTAAACGCTTCCTGCAAGATTCAGCCTCCTAATCCCTTTATAAGATTCAGATGTTGATTGCAAATATAACGGCAGGAAATGGAAAATGCAAATTTTTGTAGTTAATTTTTTTATTTAAAATAAAATATATTATTTTGTCCTTGGCTTCATCAATTTTCATTTTTAATGCAGTCTTCCTTGGCCGTTAAGCCCTTTGGCGGACGAAAAAATTAGCAATACCTTAGCGCAAAAAACAACCCGATGTACGGCCCAACCGACCAAAAGTTGCTGTTTGAACTATCCAAGGCCTATCTGAACGCCCAAAGCGCCGAGCGTCAAAAAGCGCCGGCCGCCCAGGCCGAAGAGCTCCGCCGGCTGCTCGTTTACCACGAATGGCGCTATTATATCCTGAATGACCCGGTCGTCAGTGATTATGAGTACGACCAGCTCTACAAACAGTTGGAAGCCCTGGAAGCGGATGATGCATCGCTGATCACACCGGATTCGCCCACCCAGCGGGTATCGCCCGACCTGACCTCGGATTTTCCGTCGGTGGAACACCTGGTGCCGATGCTTTCCCTCGGCAATTCGTACAACCCCGACGACCTGTTCGAATTTGACCAACAGATCAAACGCTTCCTGAATATCCCGGAAGATACCGATATTGAATACGCCGCCGAGCCCAAATTCGACGGCGGCAGCATCGCCCTGATCTACGAGGACGACCGCCTCGTGCGCGCCGCCACGCGCGGCAACGGCACACTGGGGGAAGAGATCACTGCCAACGCCCGCGCCATTCGCTCCATCCCGCTGAAAGCCGAATTCTCGCGCTACGGACTGAAAAAAGTGGAACTGCGCGGCGAGGTCTTGATCCGCAAGGACATCTTCGAGAAAATGAACAAGGCGCGGGCAAAAGAAGGCCTGACACTGTTTGCCAATGCCCGCAACTCGGCTACCGGCGGCCTGCGCATCAAGGACCCGAAAGAGGCTGCTCAACGTGGGCTGGAAGCCTTTATTTATACCCTCGGTTACGGGATAAATCAGAACGGCGAAAATGCTCTCGACGGGTTCGCCACCCATAAGGAAAGCCTGGATATGCTTGCGGCGTTGGGCTTCAAGGTGCCCACTGACGGCGTGGAACGCAGGGTTTGCCCCAACATCAAGGAAACCGCCGATTTCTGCATGAACTGGCAGAACAAACGGGAAGCCTACGCCTACGAGATCGACGGCATGGTGGTGAAGGTCAACAGCCGGGAACTGCAAAATCGTGCCGGCTCGACCAGCCACCACCCGCGCTGGGCCATCGCCTTCAAATTTGCCGCCAAACAAGCGACAACCCGGCTGCTGAACGTCGAATACCAGGTCGGCAAGATCGGTACCATCACGCCGGTCGCTAAACTGGAACCCGTGCCATTGGCCGGTGTAACCATTTCTTCTGTTTCCCTCCATAATGAGGATTTCATAAAAGAAAAAGACCTGCGCCTGGGGGATACTGTGCTGGTAGAACGGGCCGGCGACGTCATCCCGTACATCGTCAAAGCGATGGATGAACTCCGGGTAGGCGACGAAAAACCCATCCGTTTTCCGGAATTCTGCCCGATCAACGACACAGAAATGCCCGTGAAACTGGAGCGGGAGGAAGGCGAGGCGGCCTGGCGCTGCCCGACCTGCGTGTGCGGCGCCCAGGACCTGCAACGCATCATTTTCCACGTTTCCAAGGACGCGATGGACATTGAAGGATTCGGCAAACAGATTGTGGAACGGTTCTACGAACTCGGCTGGATCCGCAACATCGCCGATGTGTACCGCCTGGATTTTGAACAGATCGCTCAATTGGAGGGTTTCGGCGAAAAATCGGCTGCCAACCTGAAACAATCCATCGAAAAAGCCAAACAAAACCCGATCCACCGCCTATTGCACAGCCTTAGCATACATCACCTGGGCAAAAAGGTGGCCAAATTGCTGGCCGCCGAGATTGTGAATGTCCTGGACCTGGTCAACTGGACGGAAGAGGATTACCTCCACATCAAGGACGTCGGTCCGACGGTGGCCAGAAACGCCATGGCTTTTTTCCAGCGCGGAGAAAACATCGAAATCCTCAAGGAAATGGAAGCATTGGGCGTCAATATGACCCAAACGGCCGACGACCGCCCCAAAGCCGCTTCCGGCGACGGGCCGTTTGCCGGCAAGACCATCCTTTTCACCGGCACCTTACTGAAAATGGGCCGTAAAGAAGCCCAGGAAAAGGCAGAGGCCGCCGGGGCCAAGAACCTGAGCGCGGTGAGTTCCAACCTCGACATCCTGGTGGTGGGGGAGAATGCGGGCTCCAAACTTAAGAAGGCGCAGCAATTGGGAACGATCCGGATTTTGACGGAGGAGGAGTTTCTGGAGTTGGTTTCGTAGGGTTGCTAAAGCAGGTCGTGCTATTCCAAAAACCGCAACAACCCGATCAACTCCTCATCCGAGTTCATTTTGCTCTTGTTGGCGGCCATATATTCCTCGGCCTTGGACCGGTAGGTTTTCGGTAAAGCGTCCAGAATCGTCTTCTTTTTCAGTTTGACCGGGATCAGATCGCCGTTCAGCAAAAAGTACAGGTCCTCCTTGCTGGTAAAGCGTTTGATGTTGATTGTCCGGCCTACATCCTGCATTGTTTTTTCGGAGATGCCGGTTGAAAAATCCTTGAGGTACACGAAATTCTTCCCGGTATATGCGATCAACGCGTAGTGGTCTGCAAATTTGGGGTGGAACCCCGCCATGAAAACCAGCGTGTCCGCCGAATTTTCCTTGAAGCGGCCGGGATTCTTATCGGCATAGATCTCAACCCGCTTGTGCGTGCGCTCGTCCAGTTCGATGTACTTATCGCCGTTTTTGACCTCAAAATTCCGGGTATAGCCGTTGTAGTTAACCTGGACGTCCTCGAATTTATCCAGGCTGGAAGCCATTACGGTACCGACGACCCAATCATCAAAAAAGTAAGGGCTTTCCTTGATGTCGGCATACCTTTTATCGTCGATGGGTTGGCCGCCTTCAATGACGAACTTGGAGGATTGAGCGGCGATGGATGAGATCAGAAAGAGGAGCGAAACAGTTATCAATGTGGGCTTGAGCATAGTTTCAGTCATTTGATTTTGCAAAAGAGCGATAAGCACGCCGGCTCCAAGGTACGCAATTTGAACGGATTGCCGGAAAGCCTCAGGCAGCTGCACCTTCATGCAACTGTGTTAAAAAATATAAAAATCTTCACAAGTGCGGTATTGTCCAAATTTCATTTCAGGAATGAGGGAAAGTTTGATCAGATTTATGTGCAGTCAGCCCCGGAAATGGATTTTCTTCTAAGCCTGCCTGCGTGACCGCCTGATAATGAATGAAAAAAACCTGGCAGATAACGATCCATTTCTTTTGATAATCAAAGCAAAAGCCTATTTTTGCACCGTTTTTCAGAAATCGCTTAACAATCAGCCTAAATCAAAGATACCTATGGCGAATATCGGTCAGGTCAAGCAGGTTATCGGACCTGTAGTTGACGTAAGTTTTTCGGCGGAAGGCGCCAAGTTACCCGAGATTTTGAATGCCCTCGAGATCAAGCGGGACAATGGAGAAATTCTGGTCCTTGAGGTTCAGCAACACCTGGGTGAAGACAGCGTTCGCGCAGTTGCCATGGACTCAACCGACGGATTGACCCGCGGCACCAATGTAGTGGACACCGGTCTGGCAATCGCAATGCCCGTTGGAGAGGCCATCAAAGGCCGCCTGTTCAATGTGGTCGGCGAACCGATCGACGGCATCGGCCCCGTACCCAAAACGGATGCTGCCCGCCCCATCCACCGCAAACCGCCGACTTACGAGGAACTTTCCACCGAGAAAGAGGTACTCTATACCGGCATCAAGGTCATCGACCTGATCGAGCCCTATATGAAAGGCGGTAAGATCGGCCTTTTCGGCGGCGCCGGCGTAGGTAAGACCGTATTGATCCAGGAGTTGATCAACAACATCGCCAAAGGCTACGACGGTATCTCCGTATTTGCCGGTGTAGGTGAGCGGACCCGCGAAGGAAACGACCTGATGCGCGAAATGCTCGAGGCCGGCATCATCAAATACGGCAAGGATTTCATGCACTCCATGGAAGAAGGCGGTTGGGACCTCAGCAAGGTTGACCACAACGAGCTGAAAGACTCCAAAGCGACCTTCGTGTTCGGCCAGATGAACGAACCGCCCGGCGCCCGCGCACGTGTGGCCCTGTCCGGCCTGACGGTTGCTGAATACTACCGCGACGGCGACATGAGCGACCCCAACGGCGGCCGCGATATCCTTTTCTTCATCGACAACATCTTCCGTTTCACACAGGCCGGTTCGGAAGTATCCGCCCTCTTGGGCCGGATGCCTTCTGCGGTAGGTTACCAGCCCACGCTGGCTACCGAAATGGGTCTGATGCAGGAACGGATCACCTCTACCAAGCGCGGATCGATCACCTCCGTACAGGCCGTTTACGTGCCTGCGGATGACTTGACCGACCCGGCGCCGGCAACGACCTTCGCCCACCTTGATGCCACCACGGTATTGAGCCGGAAGATCGCTGCCCTGGGTATCTACCCGGCGGTTGACCCGCTGGATTCAACTTCCCGTATCCTCGATCCGAACATCATCGGCGAAGAGCACTACCGCTGCGCCCAGCGGGTGAAAAACCTGCTCCAGCGCTACAATGAGCTGCTCGACATCATCGCCATCCTGGGTATGGAGGAATTGTCGGACGAAGACAAGCAGGTCGTTCACCGCGCACGCCGCGTTCAGCGTTTCCTTTCCCAGCCGTTCCACGTAGCAGAAGCCTTTACGGGTATCCCGGGCGTTCTGGTACCGATCGAAGAGACCATCCGCGGTTTCAACATGATCATGGACGGTGAAGTAGATCAGTACCCTGAAGCTGCTTTCAACCTGAAAGGTAACATCGACGACGCGATCGCAGCCGGTAAGAAAATGTTGGCGGAAGCTGCGGCCTAAGCCCGGCTCCTTAAACTTCTGGAACTATGAATATTACTGTTTTAACGCCGGACCGGGAGATCTTCAAAGGGTCGATCAATTCTGTGAAAGTACCCGGTACAAAGGGCCAATTCCAGGTGTTGAACAACCACGCACCGATTGTTTCTTCCCTTGATGAAGGCGAAGTGACGCTGGTGACCGCTGCGGGTAATCACCGGGTTTTTGACGAAGCCAGCGGTGCGATGCAGGAAAAGGAAGAAGCCGGCAGAAAAATCACCTTCCAGATCGGCGGCGGATTTATCGAAGTATTGAATAACGAGATTGCCCTCCTGGTTCAGGGGGTCAAAAATATCAAGTAATTATTGCCGTTCAGGCAAATTCAAAAAGGCAGGGCTTTTCATGGTCCTGCCTTTTTTATTTGCAGCGATGTTTATTGTTTGGCAATGCTTGTCAGGCTGATCTTCGGCACCTTAAAATCCTTGGCAGGTATATCGGTCGGGCCGGGCTTTTCAACCCAGGCGCTGTCCGGAAGCTGGGCGCCGTCGAAAAGGACCTTGAGGCCGTCCTGCTTGAAGGTTTCCTCCAGCGGCTGATCGGGGGAGAGGAGCCTGGGGGAAGGGTCGTTTACCTGGATGAAATACTGGTAGACACCCCGGGAAATGACCACCATTTTGATGGTGGCTTCCTGGTTGGTGAAGTTGGTATTGGTTTTGCCGGCGGTTTCTTTCTGGCACTGAGCCGCCAGCAACAGTACGCCGCCCAATAAAACAGATTTGATCATTTTCATAGCTTTTATGAGGTTAGACCCTTTTCGGAAGCGGCCGGGTTGGGTCCGAACCCTGTATTATGAATGAACTTTTTTGACGCTATCCAGGAACCGGCTGCGCAATTCGGGGGTCGGCACCATGCAGGATTCCCGTTTGCCGAACCAGCGATACCGGTTTTTTGCCACCCAGTTGTAGATACCGTCCCGGATGAATTTCGGGATGATGACCAGCGCGTAAGCCAGAGGCCAGAGGCCGTTCAACCGCCGCGCAACCCGCAGGCCGACATCCGAATGGGTGTAGAACCGGTTGTTCTCATAAAGCACTACGGTATCCATGGAATGCGCCGGCAAACCGGCGGTTGCGGACAATTCCTTGCCGAGATCCGATTGAAGGGCAGCAAACCTGAAGACCGCTTTTTTATCTCTTTTGATGACAAATTGTACGAACCCGTTGCACAGGTTGCACACGCCGTCAAAGAGAAGAATGGGATGATCTTGGTCTTTCATATCAGAATAACAACTGAACCGGCCTTTTGCTCAATTTAAAGGGATATTCCTATTTTTGCCGATATCAAGTCCGAAAGATAATGCAAATACACCGAGAAGGCTCCCGTATCCTCATGATCACCATTGGCGGGCTGGTTTTGCTGAATGCGGCGGTAAAAGTGTTCTGGCCGGCAGCCGTTTTGGTGGCTTTGGGGCTTTCCGCAGTGCTTTTTGTGGTCATCCTCCAGTTTTTCAGGCACCCCGAACGAACGATACCGGTGATGGATGACAACACGGTTTACGCACCCGCCGACGGGAAAGTGGTGGTGATCGAAGAGGTTGATGAACCGGAATATTTCAAGGATAAAAGGCTTCAGGTTTCCATTTTCATGTCGCCGGTGAATGTGCACGTCAACCGCAATCCGGTCGGCGGAAAGGTGGCATATGTGCAATACCACCCCGGCAAATACCTGGTCGCCTGGCACCCGAAATCCTCTACCGAAAACGAACGGACCACCGTTGTCATCGAAACGGAAAAACACCCGATCCTGATCCGCCAGATTGCCGGCGCTATGGCTAAACGGATCAGGACATACCTCACACCCGGCCAAACCGTCCGGCAGGGCGATGAGCTGGGATTCATCACCTTTGGTTCGAGAGTGGATATTTTATTACCTTTGAACGCAACCACGGCTGTGAACATCGGCCAGACGGTTAGGGCCAACAAAACGGTCATCGCAAATCTGACCCCGTAAATCGACGCTGAATGGAGCCGGAAAAAACAAATGTTGATCCCGACGATAAGCCGCCGATCCTGGGGGCATGGACAAATCTTTATGCCTTTGTATTAATCCTGCATGCTATCGTCATCACCTTGTTTTACCTCTTTACCAAGGTATATTCCTAAAACAACCGCAAGTCAACAAATACCATGCACCCGATTGACTGGACTGTAATGCTGGGCACCCTTTTCGGAATTGTGGCATTCGGCGTTTACAAGACCCGCAACATCGCCAGCGTTCAAAGCTATTTATTAGGCGACCGGGATCTGAAATGGTGGACCATCGGCCTGTCCGTCATGGCCACCCAGGCCAGCGCCATCACCTTCCTGTCCACACCCGGCCAGGCGTACGATTCCGGCATGGGCTTCGCTCAGTTTTATTTCGGATTGCCGGTAGCGATGGTCATCCTTTGCATTTTTGCCCTGCCGCTTTTTTACCGGCTCAATGTATACACGGCTTACGAATACCTCGAAGGCCGGTTTGACCTGCGCACGAGGGTGCTTACGGCTATTCTCTTTCTTATCCAGCGAGGCCTGGCGGCCGGGATCACCATATTTGCGCCGGCGATTATCCTTTCAACGATTCTGGGGTGGAACCTCAACCTGACCATCCTGTTTATCGGCCTCATCGTCACTTTTTATACCGTTTTCGGCGGGTCGAAGGCGGTCAGCGTGACCCAGAAACAGCAAATGATCATTATTTTGATCGGGATGGTGGTTGCTGCCGTAGTGGTCGTGTTGAAATTGCCCAAGGAAGTCCATTTTACCGATGCCGTCAGCATCGCGGGCAAATTGGGCAAGCTGAATGTAGTGGATTTCAAATTCGACCTTTCCGACCGCTATAATTTCTGGTCGGGTATGCTGGGCGGGGTATTTTTATTTTTGTCGTATTTCGGTACCGACCAGTCGCAGGTGCAGCGGTACCTTTCCGGGCGGTCCCTGGCGGAAAGCCGGCTGGGACTGCTGTTCAACGGCATTCTCAAGGTACCCATGCAATTCCTGGTCCTTTTTGTCGGCACCATGGTCTTTGTCTTTTACCTGTATGTCAAGCCGCCGGTACACTTCAATTCCGCCAACGTCAAACTGGTAGAATCGGAACAGGCTTACCAGGACCTGGCCGATCAACACGCCCGCATATTCGAAGCCAGAAAAGCAGAAACGCAGCATTTGCTTTCGGCCATCCACAGCAATGATGAGCGGGGTATCGAAGAGAGCAAGGCGAAAATTCAGGGCCTTAAATTGAAAAAGGATACCATCGAATCGAAGGTGGATGAGCTGATCCTGGAAAAGAACCCGTCCGCAAAGGTGGAGGATCGGGATTATGTCTTCCTTTCTTTTGTGATGACGGCCCTGCCGATCGGCATTGTCGGGTTGCTGCTGGCGGTTATCTTTTCGGCTGCCATGTCTTCTACTTCTTCGGAACTCAACGCATTGGCCACCGCAACAGTAGTGGACATTTACCGCCGCTTGTACCGCCCGAACGAAACGGATCACCACTATCTGCAGGCGTCCAAATTACTGACCGTCACCTGGGGCGCCATTGCCCTGTTGTTTGCCGCCTCCGCTCAATTCTTTGAAAACCTGATCCAGTTGGTCAACATTATCGGTTCCTTGTTCTACGGCCCGATCCTGGGCATTTTCGTGGTCGCTTTCGGCCTGAAGAAGATAGGGGGAAGAGCCGTGTTCTGGGGCGCCGTTTGCGGAGAAGCAGTTGTCTTAATGGTGTTTTTATCCAATGTGCTTGAATTCTCGGACATTTCGTTCCTTTGGTTCAATCCGATCGGCTGCATTGCTGTTGTCTTGTTCAGCCTTATGTTCCAGCAATTCAGGAATCGACCTGCGCAGGCTTAACCGGACAGCGTGGATGGGCTATTCCGGCTTTTGGGCATCCCATTCGCCGCGCTGAACCGCCTTCCAGGTGGAAAACAACACCTCCTGTGACGGACGGTCTTCCGGGATCTCGCGCAAAGGCTCGCAGGGTTCGAGGCTGTCCCGGCACTCCTGCGGCAGCATCTGGTAAAGCCGCGTGCCTTGCGACTTCCAGGCGATCATTTCATCGGATACCGCTTTCACGATTTTCCCCGGATTGCCGACCACCAGGCTCCTGGCGGGGATCCTTTCGCCTGCTTTTATAAAGGTCAGTGCGCCGACGATGCATTCGTCTCCGACCACAACCTCATCCATGACCACTGCGTTCATACCGATGAGGCTGTTCCTGCCGATCTCCGCGCCGTGGATGACGGCCCCATGCCCGATATGCGCCCCGGCGTGCAGACAAACGGTGATGCCCGGAAACATATGTACGGTGCAGTTTTCCTGCACATTACAGCCGTCCTCGATCACAATCCCGCCCCAATCTCCGCGGATAGCGGCTCCCGGGCCGATATACACATCGCGGCCTATGATGACATTGCCCGTCACCGCCGCCTGGGGATGAACGAACGCGGATGGATGAATGACCGGCCTGAAACCCTTGAATGCATAAATCATAAACCAAATGTTAAATTTTATTGCAATCGTCAATTTTGGCGTATCTTTTGGGAAATACCACATTTTTTAACCAAACAACCTCGTTACCCGCCGTGGCGCAATTCAATTGGGTCTATTTAAGTGATAACGGAAAACGTCACAACATCGGTCTTTTCCACGGCGACCGGACCGGGCACCTTATGGTCCACTGCAATATGCGGGTAGTACTGATCGATTTCAGCGTCCGCAGTTCGGCAAAATATAGTTTTTTCCTCGATGATGACCTTTGCGAGATCATCATCGAACAAAAAGGCGATAAATTTTCCTACGGATTTGAAATTAATAAAGAGGTCGATACACCGAAAAACCGCCACCGGAAATCGGTAGATCGAAAGGAATGGCGGCAGGCTTTCCTGTTTTTCGGCATCTTTATTGCCCTTGTTGCGCTGACGGCTTTTTTTCTGGTCGGCAGCAATCGCGGTTTTGATAAAAAATCCAGCCTTACCCTGACCGCCAATTCACCGCAAAGCGTCGCCAGGGTCTTCATCCTGGACCAAAAAGGCGATACGCTCCAGATCAATTACAGTTTCATTGCCGGGGAAAGGCCCGTTGAATGCACAGCAAAGGTCATATCCCCGTTGGGGCCCGTTTTTCCGTTGGAGTCGGGGGATGAGTTCCGGGTCAGTTATTCGCCGCAACAACCGGCTGTCAATGCCATCGATTTCCGCCATCCGGTTGAGGAGCAATTGAAACGCTATTTTCAACGAACGCTCAAGCGCCATCTTGACCTGAATCCGAGTGTGACCCGGGATCAGGCCCAATGCCTTATCAATATTGCTTTTGAGTTGAAATCCCTGGAAGGTTTAGCGGATTTTTTCTTTCAGAATGCCGCTCCGGACGTCAATCCGATGCACAACGAGATCACCTATAAAAGACTAATTCGCGACATTCCCTTTACAGAACTCAAGGAAAAACGCTGTTGGTGATGGCGAATCCGTAACTTTCGGCCTGGTTTAAAAGCGCTTCCAATTATGAAAAAACTTCTTCTTTCTCCTTTGTTCATGCTGTTTATCGGATTTTCATTGATATCGTCAGCTGCCTTTGCGGGCAGTTGGCGGGATAAGATCGATGCACAGCTTTATGAAAAAACCGTTCAGGGCGGCCGGCAGGAATGCCTGGTGGTAATGACCGGCAAAGCGGACTTTTCAGGGATCCGCCTCCCTGACAAAAAAGCGGACAAAGGCGCATTCGTTTTCAATCGGCTTAAAGCATTCGCCGAAGATAGACAACGCCCAATCCAGGAATTCCTGAGGGGAAGGCAAATTGCCTTTACTTCATTTTTCATTGTGAACGCCATATATCTCAAAGCCGATCTCGGGTTGTTGGAAGAGATTGCGCAAAGAGCGGATGTTCAACGCATTGATCCCAATCCATGGGTTGAGCAGGATATGCCGCGCGAAATCCCCGCGAACGCCCGGAATGTAGAGTGGGGCGTAGCGAAAATCCTGGCCGACAGCGTATGGAGCATGGGCATTACCGGGCAGGGCGTGATCATCGGCGGACAGGATACCGGTGTGGAATGGGACCATTCCCTCATCAAATCCCGTTATCGGGGCTGGGTGAACGAGACGCCGGATCACAACTACAACTGGCACGACGCCATCCACGCGCTGAGCCCGATCAACAACGACCCCGATACCAGCGCAACCAACAATCCCTGCGGATTGAACAGCAAGGTGCCTTGTGATGATAACAATCACGGTACCTATACCATCGGAATCGTTCTGGGAGACGACGGGGCGGGCAACCAAACCGGTGTGGCGCCCGGCGCTACCTGGATCGCCTGCAGGAATATGGATCGCGGATCCGGCAGTCCCGCAACTTATATCGAGGGATTCCAGTGGTTTCTGGCGCCTACCGATGTGGACGGCAATAACCCGAACCCCGCCATGGCGCCCCATGTGATCAACAACTCGTGGTCGTGCCCCGAATCTGAGGGCTGCAACCCCGGCAATTGGGACCTGATGGAAGAAGCCGTCGAAAACCTGCGTACGGCCGGTGTGGTTGTGATCGTATCCGCGGGTAATGAAGGCCCCAATTGTCATACCATCGACGCAGCGCCCGCCATTTTCAGCGGCGCATTTGCTGTGGGCGCAACCCGGAGCAACGACACCATCGCCAATTTCAGCAGCAGAGGCCTTGTAGCAGCCGACGGCAGTTTCCGGTCCAAACCCGATGTATCCGCTCCCGGCGTAGGCATCCGCTCTGCCCGGCGCGGCAATAAGTTCATGACCGCAAACGGAACAAGTGCGGCAGGACCGATGGTGGTAGGCGTAGTGGCGCTCATGCTGGAGGCCAACCCGCTGCTGGAGGGCAAAGTGGAAACCATCGAATCCATTCTTCGCGCTGCGGTCGACCCGGCTTATGCCGACCAGACCTGTGACGAAATCTCAGGCGAAACCTTCCCCAATCCAATGGTCGGGTACGGGCGGATCAACGCGCTGACAGCCGTAGAAATGGCGCTGGATGTCAATATTTCGGACACTTCTGAAAACGTGTTGCCGGATATCAAGATCTCTCCAAACCCGTTCCGTGAAGAGGTGAAATTTGAAATCCCAGCGGCCGGAGAAGTTGCGCTTTCCGTATTCGATGTCAGCGGCCGGCGATTGACCGGGACAACTTCGAAAGCAGAAACATTCACCGTAAACCTGGGGCGGCTGCCTTCGGGGGTTTATTTTTACGAAATCCGGCAGCAAGGCCGCACCTGGACGGGGAAACTGGTTAAGCTGTAAGTCGAAAGTTGTAAGTGGCCTGTATAGCGGCATACGACTTACAACTTACGACTAACCAAAACACCATGATAAGAAGAACCCTGTTTTCGGCCGAACCCATGTACCTGCGTCAGGGTGTCGGCATTGTACGCATGATCGTCGGCGCACTGATGGCTTATCACGGGCAGGAGGTGTTCAATCCGGCCTTGATGGCCGAATACACGACGTGGGATACCTTTGCCGGCCCAAATGCCGGACTGATGGTCTATGCGGGTAAGACCTCCGAACTTGTGGCGGGGCTGTTGCTCTTGCTGGGGTTGTTGACCCGTATCGGAGCGCTGCTGACCATCGGTACCTTATCCTATATTACCTTCTTTGTAGGCAGCGGCCGGTTCTGGTATGAAGACCAGCACCCGTTCATGTTTGTCCTGTTTGGGGTCTTGTTCCTTTTTACGGGTCCCGGCGCCTGGAGTCTGGACGGGCTTATCGCATCTGCAAAGAAAAATCGCGCTGATTAAAAGAACGATCGCGTCGAATTTTCCGCTTTTGCCCGGCCGAAGACGGCGCTCAGTCCGATCCGGAAATTGGCGCTATGGCTCTTTTTGGGTTGGATGACCGTCAGGATATTGTCGGTGGCGGTCAGTAGTTCAACCGGCCCAAGGGTGAATCGGGCATTCAGGCCCAGGTTGTCGTACCGTTTCTGGCGGATTCCGTATACCGCTCCGGCGTCCAGCCAGGAAAGCAGTTCAAACCGGGCGCCCAGCCCGATAGCCAATTGGTTGTCGTTGTGGATGTCGTGGTCGGTGTACGCCGTAAGGCCGAGCGTCACCTGTTCGGTGAGGTCGTAGGTTGCCGAGGCGTAATACCGGTTGAGCAGTTGAGTGGAGTAGGCCGCGCTCGTTTCTTCGGGCTGATAAATGGCCTTCAGGGAATCCAGTGCGGATCCCAGTTCGGCATTATCGTCCAGGATATTTTGGGCTACGTCGAGGCCTTCGAAATCGTACACGCCGTTCAGGGTATAGTTCTTTACCTTTTTTTCCCAATCGATCCTGCCGCCGAGATCGAGGGCGCTTGCGGCAACGGTCAAACGGCCGAGTTCGAGTTTGGCGCCCAGGTCGTAGGCGAAACCGCTGTTGCCGCTGAGGAAATTTTCCGTTTTAAACCGTCCGAAATCATAATCGAGGGTCAGTTCGCTGAAGCCGTCGTAATCCAGGGCGCCGGCCGAATTGACCCGGTAATCGGCGTTGAGGGTCAGTTGGTAGGCATCGTCGCTGGTATAGAGGCGGAGATCGGTTCTTTCGGTCGAAACGCTGGCGATCCCGTTCAGGTATTTTACTTTCCCGGCGAGGGTCAGGCCTTTGGTGATCTCATAGGCCAGGCCGAGGCTGAGCTCGTTGAAGCTGTTGAGTTGAACGTTGGGGCCGAAACCGACTTCCTGGCCGATGAATTGGGCGTTGCCCTGCCAGATCAGTTGCGGCAGCGTTTTCGGGTAGTCGAGGAAGGCGTTGAACCGGACGGCGTGGCTCAGGCTCAGGGCGACTTTCCCAAACCGGAGTCCGAGGCTCAGGGATTCGATGTCCATGGATTCGTGGACCTGGTTTTGGTCGTCCAGCAGAGCAATGGCCTGGTTGACGTGCAAAACGGTTTTCCCTTCAGCAGAAGTTGAAAAAAGATCGTTGTAGGTAATGTTGGTGACCAGCAGGTTGTTGTAGATGCCCGGGCCGCCCACCACGATCTTGCCTTCGGGCCAGAGCGCGGGATTCAGGCGGTTGGCCGACCAGTTGTCGAATATCAGGGAGGTACCCAGTTCCTGTTGGGCAGATACGACGGCTATCCCGCTCAGGAAAAGCAGTACAAGGCCAATTGTTCTCTTCATGTTCGTGTTTGGTTTTTAAGGTTACTGATCGCCGACCGTGAGGATGGCGCCGAGCCGGATGTCGATATTCTGATTGGCCAGGACTTTGACCGAGCCTTGCCCGTTGTTGGCGGTTGAAAACCCGGCAACTATCAGCAATTCTTTGGCCGGTTTGATGCCGAAGAACCGATCGCCCGGGAAATTCACAAAGGTGACGGTTTGGCGGGGCTGGCTTACAATGCCGTTGGCATTGACTTGTCCGGACTCTACCAGTCGCTGCTGCCCGTTCATCAGGGAATCCAGCACAACCCCGTTCTCATCCAGGAAATAGCCTTGCACATCCACCGACAGCGGCAGGTGATTGTCGGCCACCAGTTTGAACTCGGCGGCGCGCACATCCGTGAAATTGGAAAAATCAATGGCAAAGGTATCCCGCGCTATGAAGTCGCTGGCACGTCCGTGCAATGGGAGTTCTACATCAACCCGCACCTTGTAATAACTGCTGTCGGTAATGAAGCCCCGGATGGTGGTATTGTTATCGGGATTGGTAAAGGCGTTGACATCGTAGTCGATGGCAACCGGTCCGGCGCCCAAAACGACGTCAATATTGCTGTTGTTCTTGGTGAATACAAATGCCGTTGATTTGACCTGGCCCACTTCTGAAAGGCTGGGGTAGGGGAAGTCGATGCCATCGGTGATGTACTCGCTTTCAAGGGGCAGCACATCTCCGCGGACGGTGAAAATATTGAAGACATTGATGATGGACCGGGTGGGGATGCCGAAGGAGTTTTCAAAATTGAAAGTGATCTTCGGATTTTCGAAATAAATATCCCCTTTGATCCATTTTTCGAAAAAGTCGATCTCAATGGTATCCCGGCCGCCTTCATAGAGCTGGTTGCCCAGGTATCCTTCCGCATAATAGAAGGACAGGTTTTCGATCCGTACCAGGAAATTGGACAGGTTGACGGAAGCGCCGGATGAGGTCAGGGCTTCATATTCAATATACACGGAATCCTGGTCCGGTACGATCCGGTAATCTGCCAGAGAGGCCGGGATCAGGAAATTTGTGCCGATGGGTTGATTGCCCGAACCGCTGTAGGCCGGTACATTCACATGGAAGGACATCGGAACGCCGTCCTTTGTCACCTGGGGCAGCGTGATCGTTACGGATACCGGTTGGGTATTGGGGTTATTGAAGGCATAGATAAAGGTGCCCCCTTTCAGGTCGAGACGGTCCATTTGCAAACCGTCGGGAGAGGAAAAGGGCAGGGCTTGTTTTTTGGAAAGCACCGGAATGACCGGGTACTGGGCCAGCGTTTCGTTGATGGCGGCAAAGACCTCGTCGCTGGTCTTGGTGATCACATCCCCGCTGTATTTGAAGCGGATGAGCCCGTCGGGGTCGATAAAGATGACAGAGTTATCCTCCAGTTTGACCAGGATATCTTCCAGGGACAAGCTGGTATTGACCAATGGGATAGCGTATTCCGCTTCATAGTCGATACTGGAAATATCCTGGAGGTCATCAAACTGACGGCAGGAACTCAGGAGAAGCGCCGTACTGGCGGCGGCAAAAAGAAGAATTTTATTCATGCTTTCCGGTATTTCGTGGAACGGTCAAATAAGACGGCCATGCCGATTTTACAATAATTCGCAATCAATCGTTCGGTGGAAATCAAAGCTTACGGCGCTTAAACCGTTTAGTATCGGTCAAAAACCGACTTCCCTCTTTAGTTCAGTCGTTTAGCTTGAATAAGCTCATTGTCAATCGCTTAAATCTTTACTAAACGACTGAAATCGGGAAGTAATTATTTGACCGTTGCTCAGGAGGGTATTTTATTTTCTAAGGTGTAAAGATAGTGGCAGGGTTGCTATATCGTGAATTCGCTATGCAAATGTACGACAAAATGCGGTAAAAAGTTTTTTCGCACGAGCAGTTTTTAATGGCCGTGCCGATTTGTTAACAAACTTTAACGTCCCCGCGGCGTTCCATCCAGGAATAAACAGCGTCAGAATAGCGTTGAATAACTTGTATTGAAAACCATGAAATACCATATGAGAAAGCAGATTTCATTCCTGGTTTTGATCACTTTTTGGGGGCTTACCGCCACCGGTCAGAACACCCAATACGTCAAAGCCAGCGAATCGGACCCGGAAGCCAAAACGATCCTGGACAAACTCCGCAAGAAATACGACGGCTATCAGTCGCTTGAAGCAGCCTTTAAGTTGGAGATCGAACTCCCGGAAAAGGACAAGGAGGTTCAGAAAGGTAAAATCGCCAGGCAAGGCGCCAAATATTGGCTGGAGCTGCCGGCTCAATCCGTTTTATCGGACGGCAAGGCCTTGTGGATGATCCTGCACGGCAACAAAGAGGTACAGATCAACGACCTGCCCGACCCGGAAGAAACCGCCGGCAGCCTGCTGACGCCGGAATCTATTTTTAACTTTTACCAGAAAGGAGAATTCGTGTACCAATTGCTGAATGAATACAGCAAGGGCGGTGTAGTCGTTCAGGAAGTGGAATTCAAACCGCTGGATAAGAATTCTGAATACGCCAAACTGCGCATGGAGGTTAATAAGGGTAAGAACGAGATCATGAGCGTCAAGGCCTTTGCCCGCGACGGATCGCGGTACACCTTTTCCATTGAGCAATTTACGCCCAACAAGAGTTTTGCCGCCAATTACTTCTCCTTTGATAAGAACAAGTACCAGGGGTACCATGTGGAGGATCTGCGGGAGTGAGATCAGTTGGCAGTTCTTCAGTTGGCAGTTGGCAGTCTTCAGGCACGGCAGCATTTCGTCATTACGGCGGCTGATTGGTATTGACCGGAATTGAGAACGAGGTTTAAAACCTGACCTTCAGGGGACTGAGCGAAGTCGAAATCAGGAAACTGAGCGAAGTCGAAGTTCCGCCCCTCACGCCATAGAATGAAGGTAAATATGATTGCCTTCCGTATCTTCAAAAGCAGCAAAATAGCCCAACTCGGGCGTGATCAGGGTTTTATTCAACACGATTTTCCCGCCGGCGGCTTCAACCCGGTCCAGAACGGTATTGAGGTCTTTTCCGCCATTCAGGTATACTTTTGAACCGGAGCTGGTAGGATTGTACCCTTCCCCTTGCATGATAGCGCCGCCGATTCCGCCGCCGGGCTGATCATACAGCAGGATGCCCATTCTGTAGCCGGGGGCCATGGGGAATTCCGGCATTTCATAGTCGTAGATGGCACTGTAAAACTTTTGAGCCCGTTCAAAGTTGGTGACCGGAATCTCAAACCACGCTACGGCATTGGTCAGCATTTCCATATTTTGGGTTTTTAATTCGACTTCAAACTCCATTGCCCCGGACTTTGCTCAATGGCTTCGACTTCGTCGGGTTGTCCGGATATATCCATGGCAAAGATAAACCTGATGGCGTCAAATTCGGAAAATCAGTTTCCAAGTGGATTTAAGCTAAGGCTTGTCAATCTTTGCAAGCTTAACAATCCTCAGGCTGCATCCAGCATAAAAGCCTGCAGTTCGCGAAAAGCATTGGCATTGGCTGTGGAGGAAAAGAGGTCCATCCCATCGCGGTCGTCGGTGATCTCCAGGGCAAATCCTTTGGCGAAGGACTTGGCCAGGTCGCCCATCTGTCGGGCATATTCGGCTGTTTTCCCGATGGAAACAAACAGGTCGATCACTCCGGCGCGCACAAGCTCGTATTTGTCAACGGAAGCAAGTAGCTGCCGCTGGTTTTTCCCCTGGGCACTTTTGCCGTGGCGGCGCAGTTTATCCCGGAGTTCTTCGGCTGTGTATCCAAGCACTTCCGCGCGATAGCCCCACCAGTTGTTGGCCTGCCCTTCATTGCGGGATTTGTACGTGCGAAGATGCTCGCGCTCGGCGGCTTCCTGGCAGGAAACCCGGCTCATGGCCTTGGTCAGTTCGGCGAGGTGGAGGGCCTGTTCCTGACTCAGATTGCGCAGGCTGCCTTCTTCCATTTCCAGCCGGTCGAACCACTTGGCAAACCGAAGCTTGAACTTGCTCCTGGAATAGAGCGTGATTTTTTTGGCAAATTCTATAGAAAGGTAGTAATCGTCGAGAATGGGATTGTCGCCGACCTTCCGGGGGGCAAAATCCTGCATCCGGACCGGCTTGCGGATACCGTCTTCAAAATCATAAAAGTCATTCAGCCACTTTTTCACATTCACCGAGTAGTGGTGATTCGGCATTTCCAATGCCTGGTGCAGATCCGTTGCCGTGACAACTTTCGTTCCTTTTTTACTGACTAAAACTTGCAGTTCCATGGTCATAGAAAGTTATTTCACAGCAAATATACATCAAATGTTTGTATTTGTCAATAGTTTAAACAAAAAATTTTCAACAAAATTTAAATCACACTCCCTTTGTTTTAAGGGAGTTGGGTGAAAGGTAGCCTGTAAAGAGGTCTTTTAAAACAATTTTTAAATTTTTTGTTTGAAATTATTGTCCCTGATTGTTGGCTGTTTTGTGGGCCTTTGAGGGGGAGGAACTAAGAAATGGAGTAACTGAGGAATC
>WBZL01001332.1_pt1 | contig 24160 bp, 21 predicted proteins | sample 5204291 | NCBI WGS metagenome assembly WBZL01 (sample SAMN12344345, study PRJNA552823) | activated sludge metagenome | biome: Activated sludge suspended growth; feature: Nitrification reactor; material: Wastewater; isolation source: activated sludge from nitrification reactor of wastewater...
ATTTGAAGACAAGGAACTGAACGCTGAACTAAAAATCCACATTTAATATGATTAATGTAGTCAAAACCATAACTGATACTGACTTTTTTAAGGAAGGGCAAAACGAGGATCTTTTCGTTGGCAGACCATTTGCTATAAATTATAACAAGGCCAATTTACTTATATCAGACTACTGGAAGCATAAGGTAAAAGGAATTCCGCAAGGTTCTTTTTTACTAGCATTTTACGATAACCCATACGATGAAGATATTCATGAAGCACTGCTCCTTAGGGTTCTAAATCCATCCTCATTACCTACAGACAGCAATGTTATCTCATCAATGGTTGAGTACTATAAAGACAATCTCAATACATCAGGTAAGAAAAGTGATCTTGACGACTTCACTAAATATGAATTTAGTTTCTCGGGTTTGGAATGTAGGGTTCTCGGCACATTCTATAAAGAAGGAGACAATTTTGAGTTTGGTGCTGACGTAGAAAACTTTTACTCTGCTCATAACTACAAGGTATTTAAGGCAACTAATAAGATTTTGGAGCTAATTGTCAATCAGCGAGATAAAGACCTTATCGCTGGTGGAGAATCTGAATTCGCAATCGGGAGAGTTCGATACAGTTCGAGTAGGCGATTCAATTCGCAAGATGAATCTATCAACAAAGTTCAGGTTTATATCAATCCGGGTGACATGCTTGGAAAGAGAACAGCGCTTTTTGGAATGACCAGAACTGGTAAATCCAACTCTGTTAAAAAAATAATTGAAGCAACCGTTGAAATTTCTAAAAAATCAAAATACCCTGACCTATTTGGAGTTTCTGCTACATCGGAGAATTTTTTAGAACCAATTGATGGGGAATCAGGAGCTCCAAAATTTCCAGTCGGTCAAATAATATTTGATATTAATGGTGAGTATGCCAACGCTAACTTACAAGATAAAGGAACTGCAATATTTGACCTATATTCAAACCAAACCGTTCGGTATTCAATTCTAGATAAAACCTCACAAGATTTCAAAATAATGAAGGTGAATTTCTACAATGACATTGAAACGGGGTTTGAATATGTTGTTACTTCACTATCCGAAGAATCAGGGGACTATATCACGGGTTTTACGGTTGTGAACTTAGAAGAGCCGGACAAATCTGATATTAGTGCATATACACGGTATTTGCGAAAGATATCGGTTTATTTATGCTGCTTAAAAAGAGCTGGGTTCGAACCACCTGCCTCATTCAAAACGAAATTTTCGGGATGTAAAGAACTTAATGATCTTGTGGAGAATGCTTATGGAAAGATTGTTCCAGACGCTAATAATGGCATTTCATTGGACAGTGCAATCAATTGGTGGAAGGTTGTATGGGAAAATCGAGCAGATCAGTTTTTTACAGACTATAAGAAAAAGAAAGGTAAAGACTGGATAGATGAGGAACTGGAAGCACTTCTAACTTTTCTCACCCAAATAAAGCCAGCGGGCCAGCGGGTGAGTGGATACACGAAATTGAAAAGGGTGCTTGACCTTCATACAAATGCCACTGATTCATCTTTTCAAAAGGATATTTTAAAACTGCTTCGAGAAGGAAAGATCGTTATAATTGACCTATCACAAGGTGATCCGAAGATTCAGGGGATACTTTCTGAAAGAATTTGTAAAGAGATTTTTAGTGATAGTATGAGAAGGTTTATCCAAGCTGCACCAAATAATTTCATCCAATTCTATTTTGAAGAGGCGCATAATCTATTCCCTAAGAAAGATGACAAAGATCTAAGTCAGATTTACAACAGAATTGCAAAGGAAGGTGCAAAGCTCAATCTTGGTATGATTTACGCTACCCAAGAGGTTAGTTCGATAAGTTCGAATATTCTAAAGAACACGCAAAACTGGTTTATTGCTCACCTTAACAATGAGGACGAAACCCGAGAACTTAGAAAATATTATGACTTCTCGGACTTTACGGAATCTTTGGTAAGATTCAGCGCAAAAAATGACAAAGGCTTTGTTCGAATGAAAACCTACTCTAATCCTTTCGTTGTACCAGTTCAAGTAGATCAATTTTTAGCAAATAAGAAATGACAGTTGACATATGTATAAAATGTGGAGAATCAGATTGGGGCATTTGGACATCAAGTTCAACTGGGAAAACAAATAGGTATTGTAGATGTTGCCGGAGAATGAGAGCAGCAAAATATACGAAACTTAAGAAATCAAATGGCGGTAAGCATTCCCTCGCAGAATGGAAAAATCTCTTATCAAAAACAGAAAGATGCTCCATATGTAACCAACCATGGAGTGCAATTCCAAAAAGACCAGATAGAAGATACAAATACGTGTGGACAAGGGATCACATAGTCCCACTTAGTCTAGGCGGTACTGACAGCATTGGAAATATTCAAGCGGTTTGCTATCGGTGTAATTCATCAAAATGTAACAGAATTTAAAGAGCTATGGCATACAATCAAACTGGAAACCGTCCTTTTGAACTAGCTAGTAAAAGCAATCACATTCACATCATCAAAGACCCTGACGTTCAGGCTTTCCTCAATAGCCACGAGTTGCCAAAGGAGGGAGAAGAAATTGCCTTAAATGCAAATTACCTTATTGATATAGACTACCTGATTTCTGATTTAGTTGAATACATTATCGCGGTGGATGGTGGAGACACGACAGTTCCTGTGAAATCAAAATTTCCTTCCTCAACGCTAACCTTTTTTCAATTCGGTGCGAATCTCCTTACAATTTCGGATTTAAAAGCTCTCAAGGAAGAACCATTTATTGCTCCTCAATCCATAGCCAAACTGAAGGAACTACAACGAATAAAGTTCACACTTCCAACTAAGAATATTGGATTGATTAAGGAAGATGGTACCCGAGCAACTTTGACTTATTCCGTTCGCAAGGCTTTGTATGACTTTTTCAAAAATCACAATTATTTATCAACTCTTAAATGGTTCCTTTTTGAGGAGTACAAAAGCCAACCTAGACCATCAAGAGAATTAGCAAGTCATCCTGAAAATAGTTCGTCAAAGAAAATCCAATTTGAAAGGGATAAAATTGACGAGGACTATATACTTAAACACTCTGACGGTGATCTTTTTCTTACGGATATATTCCGATTACACGAGGTAGTTGATGAAGATTTGGGAGCTGGGGGGATAGTAGGATATTTGCGAAATCTTATTGAGCATTTCATTCTAATTGACACTATTAGAGGGGTTTACAAGCGAAAGAAAAGTTCTCTAAATGAAGTTTTGTTTGTCAAAGACGGCCCTTTAGGATTCTTCGGTCAGACTGCCAACATGCATGAACCTATGCGAGAACTTTTGAATCATTTGCAAGATGAGTTAAAAATATACTTGGTTGGAATTGAAAAATCAGGCCCGTTTGTGGAGCATGCCCAGGAGATAAAAGATAAAATTAATCCAGGACAAGCTTATCTTCTATCTAATCGTCATATATACAAATACATTAAACCAGGAAATGCAGATAATCCAGAGGCTTATGGACGAACATCTTATTATAGCAGTAAAATAATTTTTAAGTCAAGAGATGAAAGGATCTATGTAGTCACAATTCCAACTCGCAATCCCGAAATTGTCCTAGACCCGAAGAAACCAGATTTTAGGAATTTAGATACAATCCTGAAATACATTGAAGAACTAAAGAGTGATATGTACGACAATTCACTCCTACCTATTGCTCTGGCCAACAAACTTGTATCCCTGTCAGATCACCCAAGCTCTGTGTTACTTGAAAAATTTGCGAAACGCCTAATTAAATAACCCTACGCTACATCCATACACATTGGCAAGTCGCCCAAGCTATTGTTCCAGCCCCAAAACAAGTCGGACGGAAACTATTTCAAAAACAGTAGTCTCCAACTAAATCACCCCCAAAACAACCGAACCATCCGCCACGAACCCACCTACTTGGATAAAATATGGACATAACACGGCCACAATATGGACATACCGACTCCCAAATGGCTGTTCAATAATTCACGCCAATCAAAAGTTAAAAGATCCCGGCAGACAAATGGATAACCGGCCATCCAGCATACCGTTGGTTTACCCCTACCGCACAAACCAACCCTTCAGCCAAAAACCAAAGAGCTGTCTCCGCCACTGCACCCTTAAAAATGATGTTTCGCATCTATATTGTCAGGTTTATCCTGACGATTTTACTATAAACAGTAATTTTTTAAGGGTTTGGGACAATTGTTCCAGCCCCAAAACAAGCCCGGCAAGATTTCATCCTCAAAACAACCAAGCATTCCGCCATACACACCCCTTTTGGCCAAAATACGGCCAAAATACGGCCAACCCCACCCAAATCATCCATAATTTACCTACTTTTGGCTAAAATATGGCTAAAATATGGACAAAAAGCTGCGGTTCGATTTCGCCGTGACCCAGAAAATAATCACCAGGATCGGATCCATTGACGCGTTTAAGGGTAAATGGCTGGCCACGGAGAAGCAGGAAAACCGGTATTTGAGCGAACTTCGCAAGATTGCTACCATCCAGAGTATCGGGTCATCCACCAGGATTGAAGGCGCTACCCTGACCAATGAAGAGGTTGAAACCCTGATCCGCAACCTGAAGGTTGATAACCTGGACAGCAGGGATGAACAGGAAGTGATCGGATACTTCGAGGTATTGGAGACCATCCTTGAAAATTTTGATCACATTGAGCTGGCAGAGGGGAATATCCTTAATCTGCATAACCTGCTTTTGAAATTCAGCGCCAAAGACAAAAGCCACAAAGGCAGCTACAAACAATTGTCCAATCAGGTTGTGGCAACCTATCCCGGCGGCAGTCAACGGATCATTTTCAATACAACACCACCTTATCTCGTAAAAAAAGAGATGGAGGATCTCGTGGCCTGGACCAATAAAGGATTTAACGAAGGAAATATCCATCCATTGATTGTGATCGGTGCTTTTATTTATGAATTTCTTTCCATCCACCCCTTTCAGGACGGCAACGGCAGGCTGTCCAGGTTATTGACCACCCTGTTATTGTTGAGACAGGGTTATGACTTTGTTCAATATGTTTCTTTTGAAAATGAAATTGAACGAAGGAAGAAAGCGTACTACCGGGCATTGGTGGAGGCGCAGCAAAAGAGAAATACGGAAGCGGAAATAATAGATGCCTGGATGCTGTTTTTCCTCGACTGCATGGAAGCTTTGATCGTAAAACTTGAATCAAAATATGAACAATACAAGGCAAAAGGTCCTTACCTGAATGAAAGGCAGAAAAAGATCATCGGCTTCCTGAAGGAAAATGAACCCCTGAAGATCGGAGACCTGACCGGCTTTTTGGGGAGTGAATCCAGGAGTACGCTGAAAAATGACCTCCTGTATTTGAACAAGGAAGGCGTAATTGATAAATTGGGCCGGGGAAAGGGAACCATCTATGTCATGCGGCCAAAGGAGGAAGAAGAATGAACTGCAACAACAACCAACCCAAATATGGAATTCAATCCAAACAACCCGATCGTCAAATACTGCATTCAGGGTATGGCCATGGAGGAGAAGGGCCAACCCGAAGCGGCCGCTCAAATCTTTCTTCAGGCCTGGCACGAAGCGACCAACGACTTTGAAAAATACCTGGCCGCCCATTATGTGGCCCGGCACCAAAAAAGTGTTCCCGACCAGTTGAAATGGCTCGAAACAACGCTGCGGTTTGCCCTGAACGTAAACAACGACGCGGTCAGGGGGGCTTTTCCGGGGCTGTATGCGAAAATCGCCAGTTGTTATGAAGCAATCGGCGACCCCGACAACGCAAAAAAGTACCATGAACTGGCCGCCTCCTCCAGGAGCACCCCGTCCGACAAAGGGCCCTTTTATCACGGGACGAGGGCGGACCTGCAGGTCGGCGATCAGCTGATACCCGGGTTCCAATCCAACTACCAGGCGGATCTCACCATGAACCATATTTATTTCACCGCCGTGGCCAACGGAGCCGGACTTGCCGCGGCACTGGCCAAAGGAGACGGCCCCGAACGCGTTTATATCGTGGAACCCGCCGGCAGCTTTGAAAATGATCCGAACGTGACGGACAAAAAATTTCCGGGCAACCCGACACGCTCCTATCGCACCGACGCGCCCTTGAAAATTGTCGGCGAAGTAACCGATTGGGTCCGGCAAACACCCGAAGATCTCCGGAAATGGCGCGAAAAACTGGCCGGTAACAAAGGGGAGATCATTAATTGATTCCAGGAACCACAAAAGAAACAAAAGTTAACAAAAGTTTTGACAGCCCCTGAATCCCGGCGGGATTCAGGGGCTGTGCTTTTGCGGTCTTTTGTGACCACGCCAAAGGCGTGGTGGTAAAAAAATCAAGCACTGTTTGTGGATAAAAAAATTGCCCGACATAGCAACCCCGATCATTGCCCCTGGTCAAAATCTGGAATGATGCATTTCCCTCTGTCGCACCGACGCCCTCTTGAAAATAGTAGACAAGATGAGCGCTAGAAAGAGCCGGAACCCACCTGATACAGCTCAATCCGGCTATTGACGCCAGTCATTTCCAAAAATTATTGGAGCGCATAAATTTGTAACGGCAACAGATCACCCACCCCACGGCAGGTACCCGGAGCGGCAGTGAAGTTGCTAACCATTATTTTCCAATCAGCATAGCCATGAAAAAGATCAACCTGTATCCCGTGTTGGTGTTGCTCACGGTGATTTTCAGCTCGTGCGGCGTCAACACCGCGTTCATTTCAAACCAGAATCATAATGCCACAGCGGTACAGTTGGCCGGGAACAATTTCAAGGTGGTAGATACCGTAAGCGGAAGTTCGGAGGTATCCTACGTCTTTGGGATCGGCGGGGTCAACAAAAGGCAATTGTACGAGAATGCCTATTCCGAGATGATGAAAAAGGCCAACCTGATGAACAGCTCCAAAGCGGTCATCAACGTGATGACAGAGGAACAGATCAGCGGTTTTGCGCCGTTCTTTGTCCGAAGGACCATAACGGTGAGCGCTCATGTGGTTGAGTTTACCCGGTGATCCGTGTTGAAAGCTGCAAGTTGATATCGAACGGCCGGCAAAATCCGGCGGCCGTGATGTGCGGGGTTTATGCCAACCGCAAACGGGGATTGAGGCGGCCCAAACCTTTAAATTCTGGATTTCAAATTTTGCATTTAAAAAGCTGGTTGTCAATGCAAAATGTAAAAATCTAAATGTGAAATTTAAAAGGTCAGGGCCAAATATCGAAAGCGGCAGATCAACGCAACCTCTTCCCCACCCCCACCTGCGCCAGCGCGATCCCCGTGCCGACTTCTCCGAATATCGTGGTTTTAGGTGTGACCGCATACCGAAGTCCCAGGCAGGCGCCGTAGCGCAGGTGCGACCGTTGGGGCCGGATGCCGTACAGGTGCTCGAAGTCGCCGAACGGGCCGCTTTCCGGTTGAATGCGGATGTGCTCAACGCCCAATTCGATCCCGCCGTAAATGTCCAGATTATCGGTTCGCGTAAAATGGGCGGCAAAACGCCCCGCAAATTGGAAGGTCTGGTTGGTATAGTCCCGAATAAACTCTTTACCCGCGGATACTTTCGACATGCCGTAACGGGAATAGCCCGCTGAAAACCCCAGGCTCAACTGGTTGCTCAGCATCCAGTCGAGGCAGGCGCTGACCGGCAGGACGGCCGTTCGCGCATTGGCTTTGGCATAGGTCGGCAGCACCCCGACACCGATCCGGATATCCGCCTGCCCGTGTTTGAAGATCCGTGTCGGCCGGTAACTTTGGGCCTTCGCCGCGGTTTGGGTGTTCATCAGGATAGCAACGACAGCGCTCAACAGGAACAAGGTGTTTTTCATGTCAGTTCATTTTTTGGTCAAACACCTCTTCTATTTGACACCCCATCCGGAGGTTACCCGAGCGGGACAAGCTGTGGCAAAAAATCTTTCATTGCCTGGGAAATCTCCCTCTCTCCCCCTCTCATCCGCCGTAGCCTCCGGCGAAGGCGGGTCCCATCCGCCGTAGCCTCCGGCGAAGGCGGGCTCCCCTCCTACTCCTTCACCCAAAAATCCAAAGCCTGCACCCTGGGCTCCCGCTCCGGAGAAAGCGAAAAGAACGCCCCCAGGTCCCCCTTTTCGCAATGGATCGTAAAGGTACCCCGCAGCTGGTTTTGCGCCGCCAAAGGCCCGACGGAGACGATCTTGCCCGTTTTTTCCATCAATTCCGCCAGTTCCCGCTGCCGCCGCTCGCGGGAAAAATCCAGGTAGAAATTCTCCGCCAGGAAATCCCCGCCCAGGTTTTCGTCCCAGGTTTGCAGCAATTGCACGACCTGCTCCATGCGCGCAGCCAGGATATCCGATACCGGCAATTCCCGCGGTTGGAGGCCGGCTTTTTCGACCAGCAGGTTCAATACTTCCACGTCAGCCGCCCCTGCGGGCGCGTAGGTCCGGTTGGCGAAGGAAATGACGCCGATGCCGTAATCGGGCAGGAAAACGTGGTTGCTCCCGAACCCCGGCAGGCCGCCGCTGTGGGCTACGCGCGTCCGGCCTTTGCAGTCCTTGACCACCCCGAGGCCGTAGCCGTACCCCGCCACAAGCGGGCAGGGCGCCCCGTCCTTGTCCTTCGCTTCGGCGTTGAGGCGGGGTTCGTACAACCGCTGCATTTCGCGGACCGAGCTTCGGCGGACGGGCCCGGTTTCCGCTCCGTTCCTGGGGGGCCAGGCCGACAGCAGGAACGAGAGGTATTTGCCGAAATCATCGATAGACGTGATCAGGCCGCCCATGGCGCCGTATACCCCGTCGTGGAGCATCGGCTCGAGTTTCCATTGTTCGTCTTCCCAGCGGTATCCCAGCGCCAGTTTTTCGGCGGGCAGGCCCTCGTATTCCCAATGGGTATCGGTCATGCCCAGCGGCAACAGGATGTGCCCGGTGATGTATTGCTGAAAGGGCATACCCGATGCCTTCGTCACCACCTGCCCCAGGATGGCGTACCCCAGGTTGCTGTACTCAAACCCCGACGACGGTACCGTGGAGAAGGCCGCCCCGTTCCGGATAAAATCCAGGAATTCGGCCTCGGAATCGGCCAGTTGACGGTCCGCCCAGGGGTTGTCCTCGGGGAAACCGGCCGTCATGGTGAGCATATTGAAAATGGTGGCCGGCAGGGCGTCCGACGTCGGGTAGACCAGCCCGGCCAGATCCGGCAGGTACTTCGATACCGGGTCCTGCAGGGATAATTTCCCTTCGTCCCGCAGCTTGAGCAGTGCCATCGCTGTGAAGCTCTTGGTCATGGACGCGATCCGGAACAGCGATTGGGCCGTGGCGGGCGCGCCGCTTTCCGTATTGATCACGCCCATTCCGCCGGAAAGGATCAGGGAACCGTCCGCCACAATGCCGTAGACATAGCCCGGGTAGTGGTTTTTCTCCGCATAATCCCGGAATACCTTTTCCGCTTCCGGCCACGCGGCTTTGATCTTTTGGATGCGCTCAGGGTCCGTAAACACAGGCGCCTTATAAGCATCCGAATGCAGTACGTTGTCCATTTCTTCCGGCGGTTTTTTGTCGTCAGCAGAAGGCTTTTCCGGGTTGAGATCCAGGCAACCGGCTGATAAGACGACGGCGGCAAGGTAAAAGGCCAGGTGTTTGTATTTCATGGTGAAGGATTTTAAATATGAGGAATCACCTCTTTCGCTCTTGATAAGGACAGGCGGTCAGGCGAGGAACCGAGGAATCGAGGAACTGAGGAATCGAGGAATCGAGGAACCGAGGAACCGAGGAACTGAACCCCAAACCAAAATAAACGCATCCCAACCCCTACTCCACACGCAAAAACACAAACCGCCCGTTCCACACAAAGCCTGTCACTTTGCCGTCGGCGTCCAGCTTGATCACGACCTCATCGCCCGTATTGAGGTCGGTGAACTTGTCCTTTGCTGCCGGCTTCAGGTGATTTGTCTCGTTATTGTTGGGATCAAATACCTTCAGCCCGTTATCCTCAACCGTTACGTCGATCAGATAGTCGCCGATGCCGGGCACTTGTTCGGTCAGTTTGTATTTGCCTGCCATAGCGGCGAGGTCGTTTTCTTCCAGCCGGATGACCTCAATGACTTTCGGGTTGTAAACGTTCCAGCCGTAGAGTTTGGAAACCGTTCGGTTGATTTCGGCGATCAGGTCGCCGCCGCGGTCGGCGCTGGTCATGACGATCAGGCCGTCGCCGCGCCGGGCAAAGGCCATCATATTGTTGGTGAATCCTTCATTCTTGCCGCCGTGCTGAAAGATCAGGGAATCCGCGTCCCAACGCAGGGAAGGCCCCAGACCCCAGTTGCTGAGGTGTTTGGTCAGCATTTTTCCGACCGTTTCCTGGTTCAGCACTTTATGGGATTTACCCGCCAGGGCTTCCTGGATCTCGATGCAGTAGCGAGCGAGGTCGGACGGAGTGGTCCACAACCCGGCAGCGGCCTGTTCGGGGTAATTGTGCCAAAGGCCTTCCACGATTTCGCCGTCGCCGTGATAGGCAGCGCTGGCCTGTTTGCTCCGTTTTTTGGGCAGGGGCTGTTCATACGTGCTGTTTTTCATCCCCAGGGGGCGCAACACCTTTTTGGCCAGGTATTTTTCCAGGGGCATGCCCGTCATATCTTCCACCATTTTTTCCATGACGGTATATCCGCCGCCGGAATAGCGCCAGATCGTTCCGGGAACGACGTCGACAAAAATGGCCGGCGTGTTCCCTTTCCCGTTCAGGACCGTTTCAATATCCGGGAATTTATCCAGGTAGCTGTAGCCGGGGAAGCCGTGGACGGTCATCCCGGCGCTGTGGGTCAGCAGGCGGCGCAGGGTCACTTTTTCGGTTTTGGTGAATTCGTTTTCGGGTACCTTCCAGGTCTTCAGATAGGTGTTCACATCCGTATCCAGGTCCACTTTCCCCTCCTGCACCAGCAAAAGGGCGCCCAATGCCGCCAACGGCTTGCTGATGGACCCCGCCTGAAAAATCGTGTTGACATCCACTGCCTTCCCGGTCCGGGTATTGGCGATCCCATAGCCTTTCGCCCAGCGGATTTTCCCGTCCCGGATCACGGCAATGCTGAGCCCCGGGACGTTGTAAAAGGCCATCCGCTCTGTCAGGGTATACCGTTTTTCCGGCTCCCCTTTGACCAGGATGCCGGGGATCAACCCGTTTTCTACCGTCCGGATCTCGTTGAGGATATCCGGCGTGTAGTTTTGCCCGCAGGCAGCGTTCCCGAACAGCGTCAGGAACAAAATAATGATCAGGTGAAATTTTTTCATGGTATGCGGTATGGTTTGAAAAGGGCGTACCGGAAATATGCTGAATACCTATGCTATAAAAGCGGTATCCGGTCTAAATGCTGCCATCCCAGGACATTGGCTATGCTTCGCTGCTGCACCTCATCGCCGCCGTAGACCAGGAAACTGTCTTCCGGCATTACCCCCGACAACGGCTGGAAATATTTTAAGCTGTCAAAAAAGCTGTTATTGATGGTTCTGCCGGATTTGATCTCAATAGGAACGATCCGGCTCCCCTGATCCAGCAACAAATCAATTTCATGCGTGCCGGTTGCCTGCCAGAAGTAGTGCCTGGAGCGGAGGTTGCGGTTCAGGTGATTTTTGAGCAGCTCGTTGATGACAAAGTTTTCAAATAAGGCTCCTTTGGCAAAATGGCGACTCAGCTCTTCCCGGCTTTTAATATTCATCAAGGCGCAAGCCAATCCCGTATCGTAAAAATACAATTTTGGCGTTTTAATAATCCGCTTGTTGTAGTTCTGGTGATAGGGCCGCAGCAAATGAACGATAAAACTGGTTTGTAAAACGCTGATCCATTTATTGACCGTCTGATAGGATACGCCGATCATATTTCCAATTTCCGAAAAATTGACCAGTTGCCCGATTCTGCCGGCGCATATTTCCAGAAATTGCCGAAAGGTCCCCAGGTCCGATACATTAATAATCTGGCGGAGATCCCGCTCCACATAGGTTTGTATATAATCGAGCAACCAGTCTGTAGGATTTAAACTCCGATCATAAATACGAGGATAAAACCCTTTGAAAATATAGCTCTCGTAATCAGGCTGCGCAAAATCTGTATCTTTTATCTCTTCCAGGGAAAAAGGCAGGAGATGAAAGATTGCAGCCCGGCCGGCAAGACTTTGTGAAACCTGCGCCATGAGCAGCAGATTTTGGGAGCCGGAGATGATGAACTGCCCCGCCTTTTGTTCTGCATCTACCTTGACCTGGATATAGGAAAGCAAATCCGGTACGTGTTGAACCTCATCGATAATTCCTTTTTCTCCCAGGTTCAACAGAAAGCCTTTAGGGTCGTTTTTAGCAAAATCCCGCTGTTCAATATCTTCGAGATTGGCGTAGGCATAATCCTGGAAAACAGCGCGAATGAGTGTGGATTTCCCGCTTTGCCTGGGCCCTGTTATGGCTACAACCGGCATTTTCGTCGCCGATTCTTTGATTTTTGGACTGATGAGCCTGTTTATCATCTTTTGTTAATTAGAAATTGAACTTCTAATTAACAAATATATTCTATTTTATGGATATTTTGAATAGAAAAGATTGTACCTATCTTGTATCCTCAACGGCAATAGGTTTTGTGCATTTGCCAGCGCCCGCCCCTAAACCCTAAAGCAAACCTATCACAGCGCAGTATAACCGCCCAGGAAGCTTTAGCGATGACGACACCCCCGCTCATCCTGCCATCGGCGTTACGAAGTCGGGTCCCATCCGCCATAGCCGAGGCCGTTCAATAAAGTGTTTTTCTCACGAAGACGCAAAAATTTGATTTTCAAAATGCTGTGCGTGCTAAAAATCCTGTTGACACAAAATGCTGAACAACCTCCCCTCTCTCTCTCATCCGCCATAGTAACGCCATCGGCGTTACGGCGGCGGGCTCTCACCCTCTCACCCTCTCACTCTCTCACACACACTCTCTCTCACTCTCCCTCCTCTCTCACTCTCTCACTCTCTCACTCTCCCTCCTCTCTCACTCTCTCACTCTCTCACTCTCTCACTCTCCCCCCTCTCTCACTCTCTCACTCTCTCACTCTCCCCCCCCTCTAACACCTCCCTCCCCCAAGTCACCACATGCACCCCATCCGAGTAATGCGCGGCCCGCGGAGGCCCCTGCAGCAGCCCCCGGTAACGCGGATAATCGTATTCCAGCCGGCTGATCGCGATCTCCCGGATCGGCCATTCCTCGTGGTGGACCTCGTATTCGACAAGCTGCCCGCGGGAGTCCTGGAATACGGCGTATCGCTCCGTCAGCCAGGTATCCAGCGGTTGTTTTGGGGCGCGGATGGCGCCCGGCGTGTATTCGATGGAAAAATGTTCGTTCTGCGGGGTGTTTCGGGAATGGTAGGACCGGTCGTCCCGCGACATGCGGGAAAAGCGGTAGGGCAATCCGGATACCTTGTTGGAAAACCACGCCGAACCTCGTTTACCGGCCTCCAGGCTCAGGAAGTAGACGCCTGTTTTGTCGCCGGACCGAAGGTAGGTGCGGACGTTCAGTTCCGGGAAATTGGAGAGCGGCGGAAAAGGGATGAGATTGCGCGGGCGTACGCGGACCATATCAAAGGCGACCATCGACACCCAGGGCTGCCCTTCGAACAGGTCGATCTCCAGCTCGGGGTGTACAAATTTCCGCAATTCGTCATAGTCGGCGGGCCAGTGCAGAAAGACGGCGCGCTGCCATGCCATATAAAACTGCCATTTCCCTTGCGGCAGCGCCCAGGGCCGGTGTGCGTTCAAAGCCAGTACCTCTGCCGGTTTCAGCATGCTTCAGCTATTGATGTCCTTGATAAAACAGACTACCCGGTTCATTTCGACAAAACCGATCTGCTTGTGAAATGCGATGCTCTGTTCGTTGCCGATCTCCGCATCGGAGGCGATCTCCGAGCAGCCTCTTTCCCGGCCCCATTGCTCGCCGGCAGCCAGCAGCGCCCGGGCGATACCTGTTTTCCGCTTCGATTCCACGACGTAAATCCCCTCCACGTAGGCTACCGGCGAGGAGGTCATCCCTTCCACATAATCCTTTCTGAGGGACATTTCAATAAACCCGGCATACGTCCCGTCTTCAGATTTGTAGAGGAAGCAGGTGAATTTTTTATCGTCGATCATGGCCATGAGGTCGGCGGCATGCTCCGCGACATCGGCGTCCGGCCAGAGCTGGTGGGCCAGTTCGGCACAGGCTTTTGCGTTTTTCGTACTCAGTTTTTCGATCATTTGCCGTATTTCGGTTTTAATAATCCTTCCGGTAGGTTTGCTGTTCGCGCAGGTAGGCGGCGCTGCCGTTGTCCACTTTGAACAGCGTTTGTATGGTTTTCCGGTTATCGCCGGCGTAATAATAACAGGAAAAATGCAAATGCGGGCCGGTGGACCAGCCGGTATTGCCGCTCAGCGCGATCCAATCCCCCTTTCTGACCCGATCGCCGACCTTCACCCGGGCGCCGTTCTTCTGGAGATGGACGTATTCGCCGAAGGTCCCGTCCGGGTGGTAGATCAGGACATAATTGTTGAGGTCGCGGCAATCCTCACGGATGCAGTTCTGGTTGTGGTGCTGCACGATTTTCACGACGATCCCCTCCCGGGCAGCCAGCACTTTGGTCCCGATGGGCATGGCAAAATCCAGCGCATTTTCACCCAGGTGAGAAAAACGGCCTTGGTACCCCTGTTGGAGCAGGTAGGCCTGCCCCTTTTCAAAGGGCAAATCATAGACGTAATTGGTGTCGTACCGCTGGAGGCGAATATCGCCGAAACCGGCCGAGGTGCGAATGCGGTATTGGAACTGGTATTTATCCGGCTGCATGGTCAGGTCGGCTACCTTGAATTTTTCCGCTTGGGCGGGTACCAGCAGGGTATTTTCCGCTCCGATGGAAGACTCCAGGTTTTCCAGATCAAATTTAATCTCCAGGGACACGGGGCAATATTCCTTGTTGGTCGCAAAGATGGCATAACCGTCCGGCGTCCTTTCTTCTTTCAGATCCAGGTTGGGTTGAGCATCAAGGCCGGCAGATGCGGCAATCAGCAACACGAGCAGAACAGGTTTGTACATGGCAATAACGGGTCCCTTCAGTTGATAAAGATACAAATATTGACGCTTCGTTGCGTCTCATTGGCCCAAACCTGTACAAAAGTGCTGCTGGCTACTGAGTTTTTGCGTAGGAAAAAACTGCTTTCCAACATGGAATTTATTGAACAACCGCTATTCCAAAAAACCGTTCTTGATGGCGTATTTGACGAGGCCCGCGGTATTTTTCAACCCCAGTTTCTGGAGCAGATTGCGCCGGTGCGTATCCACGGTACGGATGCTGATGTAGAGCTGATCGGCAATTTCCTGGTTGGACCGCTCGCTGGCAATCATCCGGAGCACTTCGATCTCGCGGCGGGTGAGCAATACCTCGGTTTTATTCCGTGTCGGCTGGGCGTTTTTCCGCTGCAGATGGGCTACCAGCATGGAAGACACCTGCTGGCTGAAATAACTGGCGCCAGCCGCAACCGCCCGGATGGCGTTGAGCATTTCGCTCTTGCCCGCTTCCTTGAGAATGTACCCCGACACGCCGTTTTCCAGCATTTTCAGGATATACGTACTCTCCAGGTGCATCGAAACGGCCAGTATCCGGATCTTCGGATATTTTTCCAGCAGCGCCTTGCTCAGGTCAATGCCGTTGCTGTCGCCAAGCGTGATGTCCATCAGGATGACATCGGGCAGGGCGCCCTCCATGGCAGCGTACAATTCGCGGGCCGAACCCGCTTCACCGGTCACTTGGAGGTCGCTTTCCTGGTCGAGGATGGCGCGTATCCCATCCCGGAACATCTTATGGTCATCAACAATCAGGATCTTGATCATCCCGGTCTGGTTCATTTATCTTGGTTTCTCAATTCCTCAATTCCTCCAAAAGGCACCTCCACGCTCACCAACACCCCTTGTCCCGGAGCGGTTTCAAGGTTAAAATGCCCGTTCATGGATTTGATGCGCGCGTTGATGTCCTTCAGGCCGATACCTTCGGTATGTTTATCCAGGTCTACCGGATCGAACCCTTGCCCGTCGTCTTCCACCATCAGGACAATAGATCTTTCGTGGCGGATCAGTTGCATGGTGACCGACCTGGCGCGGGCATGTTTCAGCGCGTTGTTGAGCAATTCCTGGCCGATGCGGTACAGGCCCAGTTCTATGCTGGGATCGAAACGGTGCTCCTGGTTGGAGGAGTAAAAATCGATCGCAACTTTTCCCTTTACGCTCAACTTGCCGCACAATTGCTGCAGGGCGGTGTCCAGTCCGAAATCCACCAGGATGGCCGGCAGCAGGGTATGGGCGATGTTGCGCATATCCTGGGTCAGCTGGTGGATGATGTCCTGCACGTGCTGAAACCCCGTTTCCAGGCTTTCGCTGGGCTGGGCGACCTGCGACTGCAAGTGTTCGATATTGAGCCGCAACACCGACAACAGCGGCCCGATGCCGTCATGAATTTCGCGCGCAAGCCGCCGCCGCTCGGCTTCCTGCCCTTCCAGAACGGCGTGGTAGGTATTGATCTCGATCTCTTTCAGCTTCGAGATATTCATGACCGTCAGCAGCACCCCGTCGGGAATCGGCCTGCATTTCAACGACAGGTCCTTGCCCGCCATCCTCACATCGGTCAGGTCGAACCGGTAATTGCCCTTCAGCAGCCGCTTGGACACTTCGCCGTCCCGCTCTTCCGGCAACAGGTCCGGCAAGAACCTGCCGGGCAGGCGGTCCGCTTCCTGAAGGGGAATCTCCAGGTTTTCGCAGGCCCGCGGGTTGATCAGGGTGATCTTCAGGTCCTTATCCAACGCAATCATCCCGACCGGCATGGTCATGATAAGCGACTCCAGAAAGACTTCTTTTCCTCGGATAAGGGATGAGGCCATTGGTAAACTTGGAATTTGCATGAAAATTACGCAATTTTTGCGGCATGGGAGCTCCCGAAAAAAAAATACCCGCTATACCTGGCTTCTACCAAGATATAGCGGGCAAAAATCTGAAGCAACTATCGGTTTGACACTGTCACTAATGGAGCAGTTGCATGATTGGCCCAACAACAAATACTCCGATGAGTATAAACGCCCCAAGAATGACAAGCGTCATAAATGCCCAATAACCGACTCGATCAGATGGATTCATCTTAACAAATTTTCGTTTTTTGGGACTATGGTACTTGAACAAATCCCATGTCAAAGTTACTTTGCCGGAAGGTGCTGTGAAATAGAGGTTTAGCGGATTTTCAGCTTAAGCGTTGTGCGTAGTTTCTACGTGAAACTCGCAGAAAAACCCTTATTTCGACCCCGTAACCGGCATTCACCGCCATCAATATGCGCCAATGCAGATCGATCACCTCGTCTTCGCCGTCCACGACCTGGAATCCGGCATCCGCCAGATCGCCGGACTCACCGGCATATTGCCGGCGATCGGCGGCCTGCACCCCGGTTGGGGCACCCGGAACGCCCTGCTCGCCCTCGGGCCGGAAACCTACCTGGAAGTCATCGCCCCCGACCCGAACCAACCGCGCCCGCCGCATGGCAGAGCGTTGGGTGTGGACCGGACCGACCTGCCCCGCCTTACCCGGTGGGCGGCCCGGACGGACAATATCCCTGCCGCAGCGGCCCTTGCGGAAGCCGCCGGTTTCTCCACCGGCAAAATCCTGGACGGCAGCCGCAAAAAACCGGACGGCAGCCTGTTGCGCTGGCAGTTGTCCGACCCCTACATCGATCCGGCTGACGGCATCTTTCCCTTTTTGATCGATTGGCTGGATTCACCGCACCCGGCAAACCATGCGCCCGCCGGTTGCCGGTTGCTGCAACTGCGCGCCGAACACCCGGATGCCGGCAGGATCTCCGCTTTGACGGCGGCCGCAGGTTTGGACCTGGAAATTGCCCGCGGCCCCGAACCGGCGCTCATTGCCGCCCTTCAAACACCAAAGGGGGTCGTTGTTTTGAGGTAATCCCATCAAAACCCCTATATTTGGAGCGATCGAAAAAAAGAAATATGCCCAAAAAGATAAAAACAGGCCTTTGTTCCTATGGGATGTCCGGACTCGTTTTCCACGGACCATTGCTCAGGATCCACCCCGGGTTTGAGGTCACGCACGTATTGGAGCGGACCAAAAACCATTCGGCCGCCTTGTACGGCCGGGAGGTGATCGTCCGGGATTTCAACGACCTGATCTCCGACCGGGCGCTCGACCTGATCGTGGTCAACACACCGGATCATACGCATTTCGAAATGGCCAAAGCGGCCCTGAACGCCGGCAAACACGTGGTGGTGGAAAAGCCGTTTGTCCAGGAGGCGGCACAGGCCGAAGAGCTGATCGCACTGGCAAAACAGAAAGGCCTTGTCCTGACGATCTTCCAGAACCGGCGCTGGGACAGCGATTTCCTGACCGTCCGCCGGGTGATCGACAACGGCTTGCTTGGGCGGCTGGTCGAATTCGAGTCTCACTACGACCGGTACCGCAATTTCATTCAACCGGGCACCTGGAAGGAATCCGCTGAAAACGGCGCCGGCATCGTCTACAATCTGGGCTCCCACCTGATCGATCAGGCGCTCTGCCTGTTCGGAAAGCCCGCCGGTGTTTATGCCGACCTGCGCATTGTGCGGACGGACGGCGAAGTGCAGGATTTTTTCGACATCGACCTGATCTACCCCGATGTCAAGGTGAAGTTGAAAAGCAGCTACCTGGTCCGCGAATCAGGTCCGCGATTCATCCTGCACGGTACGGAAGGATCATTTCTCAAATGGGGCCTCGACCCGCAGGAGGACGAGCTCAAAAAGGGAACTTTGCCGAATGCCCCGGGCTGGGGCGCCGAACCGGAAGCGGAATGGGGCCTGCTGAACACGACGCTCGGCGGCCTGCACATCAAGGGCAGGGTCGAGACCGTTCCCGGCAATTATCCGGCTTTCTACGCCAACCTGTACGACGTATTGACCGCGGGCGCCGACCTGGCCGTGAAACCAGGGGAGGCGTTATTGGCGATGCAGGTGATCGGGGCGGTGTTTGAGAGCGCCGAAAAAGGCGGCAACATCAGCCTATAGCCGGGTGATCTGCCCGATTTATTGAGCCGGGATTCGTTCCGCTTGAGCCGATTGCATTTTTGAACGAGTTGGGCCTGCCACGCCGTTTTCTTTTCAGGAATTTTCCGCCGGCTCATCCGGACGAGGCATCGCCTAAATATCCTGCACCGCCAATCATGTGGCCTTTCCCCCGGTTAGAAACGGGATTAGATTTGTCCTGTCAAAAAGCGGCGGCTCCCGGGAGTATGCCGGACAGGTTGAACCATTCAATCCCAATCCTATGCCTAAAGTCCACTACCCTTCCATCAACCAATCGGTCGAATACGAGCCCGGAGAAAGCACCCTCCTGGATATTTCCATAGAAAACAAGATCCCGCACCTCCACGAATGCGGCGGCAACGGCAATTGCACCACCTGCCGGGTCCGCATCCTGGACGGCCACCAGCACCTTTCCAGGAAAACCCTCAAGGAGCAAAAAGCGGCAAGCCTCAGGAAATGGGACCCCTCCATCCGGCTGGCCTGCCAGTGTTATCCGTCCGGCGAGGTGAGCCTGCAGCGCCTCATCTGGTCGAGCGCGGAGGTCAACAAGCTCCAGCTGGAAGCCGTACCCGAGGGAGAAGCCGAAGAACGCGCCATCGCGATCCTTTTTTGCGACATGCGCAACTACACCACCCTGGCCGGCGAGCAGTCGACCTACGACACGGCCTTCATGCTCAACCGGTTCTATACCATCCTGGGCGAACCCATCCTTATGAACAACGGCATCATTTATCAATACGTAGGCGACGAGATCATCGGCATTTTCGGTACCTCAGGCGGCGGCCGGCAGAAGAACTGTCTGGACGCGGTGCGGGCCGCCCTCGGGATACAGCACGCCGTAAACCGGCTGAACGAGACTGAGTTCAGGGATTTCGGAACCAGCATACAGGTCGGCGTAGGCCTTCATTTCGGCCGCGCGTTCATCGGGCACCTCGGCCACCCCCAGCACCGGCAGTTTACCGTGGTGGGCGATCCCGTCAATGTCGCCAGCCGCATCCAGGGGCTGACCAGGGAAACCGAAACCGGCATCCTGCTTTCCGAGACCGTTTATAAAAGCCTGGACGAGGGCCTTTTGTCGATCCGGCATGTGCACAATCGCCATCTGAAAGGCAAAGAGGCTTCTTTCCTCCTCTATGAGATTGAAGGATTCACGGAAACCGATATCCACCTGGAATTGCAATCCTCCCTGGATTATATCCTGAAGAACGAGGATGGTTTTGCCGCCAGATTTTACGACCATGTATTTGCCGCCGCACCGCAGGTCAGGGCGCTTTTCCCCAGGGATATGACGGCGCAGGGACGAATGATCACCCATATGCTCAGCGGGATCATCTTCTCGCTCAGCCGCCCGGAAAACCTGAAGAACGGCCTGCGTAAACTGGGCAAAAACCACGAAAAATACGGCGTCCGGCCGGAATATTACCCCGTTGTGCTGGAATGCCTGCTGAACGCCGTCCGGGAGGAAATGGGCGGGCATTATACCGAACGGGTGGGTTACGCCTGGCGCCAGGGCCTTTCCATGATCATCGAAGAAATGAAAAACTGGCATGCCGGAGAAACGGAGGCCGAAAAACACCGATTAACTACAGCCTGAAACACCGGTTTCAAGAAAACACCCGAGCATCTGTTAACCTGATTCATTATATCAAAAAACCATTGAAAATGTACGATTTCTTCACCATCTACGAAGACAAGAGCTTCAAAGGGAAACAATTCACCGCTTCGCTGGGCGGTACGCCGTCCGAACTGATCCAGTCGCTGAAATCGACCCAGGTTCACGACAACATGTCTTCCGTCAAATGGAGCCTGTCCGGCAGCCGCAAGGTCGTTTTTTACGAAGATACGGACGGCAACGGGCGGCAATACGTGATCTCCGGCGTCGGCTCGGATTCGGACACGCATGACAACAATTTCAAGGACTGCGCATCGGCCTGGCGTCTGCTGGAAAACAACTCCTTTCCCCTTTCATTCTTCAATGTGCCGACCAGCGCGCAGGTGCTGAAATTTTCGCACAACGGCGTCAGCATGCCTTCAGGCGGCCACATGCAGGGCATCGCGCAACTGGACAGCCGCCACCTGGTCATTTCGGGCAGTTCCGACAGCAAAGCCTATTTTTTCATCGTGGAATGGCCTGTGGTCATCCGGCCGGCTGATGTCGGACAGGTCATCAAAGTGGTTCATATCAACGATCACTTCCCGGGTATGCGCCACAACCACGCCAGCGGCATTCAGTTGCTGGGCAATATCCTGGCCGTCGGGGCCGAACAAGGCGGCGACCCCAACAAATCAACGGTCGTCTTTTTCGACCTGACCAACAGGTCCAATCCCGTACCGGTCGGGACGCCGATTTTCAGGCAACACGAAACGGCCGGCGCCGTCGGCATCATCCAGCTGTCCAATTACGTCCTCCTGGCCGTCGGCGGATGGGATTCCAATGTCATCGATTTTTATTGCTCCAATACCCAATACATCAATTCAGGCAATTTCAGGTTCGATCTCCTGAAAACCTGGCGAAAAAGCCAAATGAGCGCCACCGGTTGGATCGACGGCAATTTCGGAGCTTACCAGGGCTTGAACTTCTTCAGCCAGGGCAACGGCAAGCTCTATATGGTCGGTTTCAACCGGAATTCATCAGGGCAGGATTGGGCCGACCTCTATTCCGTCGATCTCAACCTGTCGCCTGCCTACATGCTGAAAAAAGTGGACAAGAAGCACGTCTACTGCCAGGACGGCGCGTCCTTCCGGTACGGCGGCGGCGGGATCTTTTCATCCGGTTCGTCAGATCTGACGCTGTACGCGGTGGAAGCCGACCTGCACACCCAGAGCACCATCAACCGGTTTACGTAGGCGGCCTGAAAAACATGGAAGTCGGGAATAAATTTTAAATTGCAGGGGTAATGTTTTTTACCCGCTGATCAAATTCCCGATTTCCATGAAACGCTTTCTATTCCTGCTCTTAGCCCTGCCTTTTCTTTTGCAGCAATATCCGCTGGTCGCGCAAACCGTCAGGGGCATTGTTTTTCACGACAAGAACGGCAATAAACAACAGGATCGCGGCGAGCCCGGCATCCCCGGCGTGGCGGTATCCGATCAGGTCGGCGTTGTGCTCACCGACGCAGAAGGCCGGTTCCAACTGGAGGCCACCGACCTGTTCAACACGATTTTCATCAGTCTGCCCGACGGCTATCAGGGCGATTTCTGGCAGGTCAGGGCGCCTGAACTGTCCTTTCCGCTCCGGCAGGGCCAGGCGCCCCAATCCTTCCGGTTCATCCACGCTTCGGACACGCATGTCGACTCCCTGAACTTGCCGAGGATGGCCCGTTTCCGGCAAATGGCGGATTCTATCGGCGCGGCATTTGTCATCGTTTCCGGCGATCTGATCCGGGATGCCCTCCGCGTGACCGAACCCGTTGCCCGGGCTTATTACGAAATGTACCTCGGGGAGATCGGAAAATTCTCCATGCCGGTATTCAGCGGGATGGGCAACCATGAGTTGTTCGGCATCGAACGCGACAAATCCCTGGTGAGCGAAAAACACCCGCTGTACGGCAAGAACATGTACCGGCATTACCTCGGGCCCGATTATTACTCCTTCAATTTCGGCGGCCTGCATTTTGTCAGCGTGGATGCCATGGCCTACAAGAACCTGTACTACTACGGCGGCATCGATTCCCTTCAACTGGCCTGGCTGGAAAAAGACCTGGCCGTCATCCCCAAGGATATGCCGGTGATCACCTTCAACCATATCCCCCTGGTTTCCCCGGGGTTTTCTTTCCAGGATTTCGAAAATGACGACTTCTACGGTCCCAGCCTGCTGAATATCAACGGCAAGTTGCAACACCGGCATATCGTATCCAATTTCGCCGACCTGAAAAAGGTGATCGGCGGCCGGCCGTATCCGCTGGCTTTGTCCGGCCATTACCACGCCGCCCAGGAGGGCTATTTTGTGGGTGCGGAACCCAGGTTTGCACAGACTTCCGCCATTACGCGGCCCGACCGTTTCGACTTCAACGGCTTTCCCGTGCGGTCGGGGTTTACGGTGTATGAGGTGAGCGGCGGCAAGGTGGTCAAAAGCTGGTTCGTCCCGCTCAACCTGAAACAATAATGTGACCTGAACCCGATCCTCACAGTCCTATGGTAGTTTTAACCTGATTTTCGTATATTTGCAGGCATGTTGAGACGGCTTAAGGTCCTGTTTACCTATTTTTCACTCCTTGTTTTCCTGTTCCCGCAGGTAACCGAGGAGGTTCATGCCTTCCAGCATCGCAACGACCGTCACTGTACCGAGCGCAACGCCGTTCACCTTCACGAATTCGAACACGGTTGTTTTCTTTGTTATTACGTTCCGCAAACAGCCGATGAACAAGCGGCTCCCACCTTCATTACCGAACCGGCATGGGTACACAGGTCGTTTCCGGTATTCCACCGCACCCGCTTCCTCGACCGGACCCAGATCGGATATGCCCTCCGCGGCCCGCCTGCCCTCGCCTGATCCATATCTCTCTTTGAAACCTGCTCATTCCCAAGTCACGGGAATGCGGCTTTAATTTAATCAGGCAACGCTTTCAAATTTGTTCAACATGAACCTAAAAACAGGTCTGTTATTGCTCCTGTTGTCAGGGGCTGCCGTGGCAAACGGCCAATCCTTTAAAGGACAAGTACTGGACAGTCTTTCAAAAAGTCCGATTCCATACGCCGACATCTACATCGTCGAACTGCAAACCGGCACCAATACCGATGAGAACGGTGATTTCTCCCTCCCGGACGGGATACCCGACAAAGTCCACCTGCAAATCTCTTCCATCAGTTACCAAACCGGGGTTTTCCCGGTGGACCTGAATGCAGAAAAACAAAAAACCTTCCTGTTGTCGGAAAGCCACCTGCTGTTGAGCGAAGTCGTCGTATCCACCACTTCCGGCAAACTCCAGCAGGACAATATCGTGTCGGTCGCCCAGCGGAAATTGTCCGAACTGAAATCCAACGCGCCGTCCAACCTGACGGAGGCGATCAGCAATATCCCGGGTGTGGATAATTTCTCAACCGGCTCGGGCATCGGCAAACCGGTGATCCGGGGCTTGAGCGGCAACCGCATCGTGACCTATGCCCAGAATGTCCGCATC
>WBZL01001265.1_pt1 | contig 24153 bp, 19 predicted proteins | sample 5204291 | NCBI WGS metagenome assembly WBZL01 (sample SAMN12344345, study PRJNA552823) | activated sludge metagenome | biome: Activated sludge suspended growth; feature: Nitrification reactor; material: Wastewater; isolation source: activated sludge from nitrification reactor of wastewater...
GTCGGTGATTTCTAACCGTTGTGCGGCTTCCACGGGAATCGCGGTGGGTTCCGGGGTGGCGGTCGCGGTGGGGGCGGGGGTTTCGGTGGGAAGAGGAAGGGGGGTAGAGGTGGCCGTGGGCGGAATCTCGGTCGGGGCCAGGGTCGGCGGGGGACTGGTGGGGGTGGGCGTTGGGATCACGGTCGCAGGCACACACCCTGCGAAAAACAAGAAAAGGGTCAGGATCAAGGGAAGGGGTTTCATCAATATCTCCTACAAGTTTAATTTCGTTGAAATACTTTCATGAGTCTTTTTTAGAAAAAAAAGCTTCAAAAGACTCAGCATTTTCTCATGCCTGCGCTGGCCTTTGGTACAGCTTTTTTCTGGCCCGTTGAGCAATGGAAGAAGATGGGTCAGCCTGTATAATTGAGGAGGTAAAAAAGGTATACAAGGTAGATAAGGTAGGTATGGTAAATAAGGTAAAACCGAGGACACCTCTCTACCATTAATACCCTATCTACCTTATCTACCCTATCTACTTTATCTACCCTATCTACTTTATTTACCCTATCTACTTTATTTACCCAAAGAGGTTCTCCATGCGCTACAAACTACTCGGCAAATCCGGCCTTCGCGTCTCCGAACTCGCCCTCGGCACGATGACGTTCGGCGAAGATTGGGGCTGGGGGGCGGACAAAGCCACCAGCCAGGCGATTTTTGACGCCTTCGTGAACGCGGGCGGCAACTTCATTGATACGGCCTGTAACTATACCAATGGCACGGCAGAAAAGTTCGTTGGCGAATTCACGAAAACGGAGCGCGATTATTTCGTCATCGCCAGTAAATACACCTTGCACAGCCACTTCACCCGCCCCGGCGACCTGAACGCGGGCGGCAATCACCGCAAAAACATGATCCGCACCGTCGAAGGCAGTCTCAAACGCCTGCAAACGGACTATCTCGACCTGCTTTTCCTGCACATTTGGGACGGCACCACGCCTGTGGATGAGATTCTGCGGGCGATGGATGATCTCGTCCGCGCGGGGAAAGTGCATTACGTCGGCATCTCGGATAGCCCGGCGTGGGTGACGGGGTACGCGGTCGCCACTGCCGAATTGCGCGGGTGGCCGCGCTTCGTCGCGTACCAGGGCGAATACAACCTGCTCACGCGCGGTGCGGAACGCGAAATTTTGCCGCTGACCCGGGCGTTGGACCTGGCGTTCATGGCGTTTGGCCTGCTGGCGGGCGGGCAGTTATCGGGCAAGTTCAACGTCGGGAAACCGAGCGAGCACACCCGCGTCGGCGAACCGGAACCACGCGCGCTCAAGATGGCGGAGTTGGTGGGCGAGATTGCGAACGAGATCGGCTGTTCCCCTGCGCAGGTGGCGACGAATTGGGCACGGCAACAAGCCCCGAACGTCATCCCCATCATCGGCAGTCGCCGCCTCCCCCAAATCGAAGACAACCTCCGCACCCTCGCCTTCCCCCTCTCCCCCGATCATCTTCAACGCCTCAACGCCGCCCTCCCCCTCCCGCCCGAATACCCGGATGATTTTTACAAGTCCCCCGGCGTAATGCGGTTGGCGTATGGCGAGGCGATGGAGAAGTTGGAAAACCATCGGAGATGAAAGGCGCAGGCAATACGATTCGGGAAACGGTGACCGCGTGGGAGGGGGTTTCCGCGCATCCGCACCGGTTTGGGGGGACGGAGTATCAGTTCGGGACGCGGGAGATTGGGCATATGCACGGGGATACGCTGGTGGACATCCCCTTACCCACCAAAGTGCGGGACGAGATCATCGCGGCGGGGCTGGCGCGACCGCATCACATCCTGCCCGATTCGGGGTGGATCAGCTTTTACGTGCGGCAGGCGGAAGATGTGCAAAGGGCGATTGAGTTGTTTCTGCGGTCGTATGAAATCGCGAGGAAACAGAAAAGAATAGTGAATGATGAAGAGCGAATTGTGAATGGGGAATTCATCATTCAAAATTCCCCATTCACAATTACAATGCCCTGCTATGTGGTCTAAAGGTTTTCTCCTCTCTCTCCTTGCCAATTTTACCTATTGGATTTGTTTTTTCTTTCATGTCGCCCTGTACTCCCTCTTTTTAGATCGACAGGGGTTAGATAGCACGACGCTCAGTAATGTACTGGCGGTCGGCTCGTTGGGGGCGTTGGGGGGGCGGTTAGTTTCGGGGTCGGCGATTGACCGGTTCGGGGCAAAACCCTTTATTATCTTCGGCGGGTTTGCGATGGCAGTGCTCTCGCCGCTGTTGGTGATGACCCACAACCTGGCTGTGCTCTACCCTTTGCGGATTATTTTTGGGTTTACGGTCGGCGTGTTCACCAATGCCACGCTCGCCCATGTCACGTTCATTTCGCCGACCCAGTATCGCGGGCGGGCGGTGAGCTGGTGGGGGGTAATGAACAACTTTGCGAATGCGATCATCCCCCCGTTCGCGGTCGCGCTGTGGTTGCGGACGAGTTTCACGGCGGCGTTTTCGTTTGGGGCGATTTTTGCGGTCGGGGCGGGGATTGTCGGGATTCTCCTCCCCCGCGCGGGGAGCAAAGGCATTCCGGCTCCCGCGGGGGATTTCCAAACCCCGATGCGTCCGTTGACCGAGGCGGGCGACCCGATCCCCCCAGCACAGACACGGTTTCGTTTTCTCGTGCGTTCGGCAGTTTTCCCAGGGATTGTGATGGGCGCGGTCGGGTTTGCGTTGGCGGCGTTCATGTCGTTTGCGCCGCTCATCGCCGAAGATAGCGGGTTGGCGAACCCAGGGCTGTACCTGACTGTGTACGCAATTGCGAACATTATCGGCCAGTTTACGTCCGGGCCGATTTCGGATCGGATGGGGCGTCCGTGGATTATCGTGCCGGGGTTTGTATTTTGTGCGGTGGCGATGGGCATTTTGGGGTTAGCGCCCCAGGCAGGGTTGCTGATCCCGTTCGTCTTCGGCCTCGGGACGGGAAGTGTGGTTCCCGGCATTCTGGCGTGGGCGGTAGACATCGTCAAAACCGAGGAGCAGGCGCTCGCGAGCAGTACGGTGTTGATCATGTGGGAGATGTTTGTCTTTGTGGGCACGATTTTTCAAGGGCGGATGTTCGATGCTGGGCTGGGGGCGACGGGGTTCCAAACCATGTCCGGGTTGATTTTCGTTTCGACAGGGGTGTACCTGATTGGGCGAAGAATGATCCGCCGCAAAATCCTTCTTCAGGCGGTTTAAGCCATGCTCGATCCCTATCCTTCTCCCCCCCTTTGGCCCTATATCCGCAGTGAACCCGGTCCGCGGATTCCGTTGTTCAACGTGCGGCTGGACTGGCTAGAAAACCCGCGCACGCGTGAGGTGTTGCAACGGTTGGTGTTGGAAACCGCCGATTGGGTCAATGTGGTGGCGGTCACCGCGGAGGGGCGGGTGGTGATCGTGCGGCAGTTCCGGTTCGGGATCGGAAAAATCACGACGGAGATTCCTGGGGGGATTGTTGATCCGGGTGAAACGTCCGGGGAGGCGGCCCGGCGCGAGTTGTTGGAAGAGACAGGGTACACGACCGAGGATTGGGTGTATTTGGGGGCGGTGGAGGCGAATCCGGCCATTCAGAATAACTTTTGCCATCACTGGCTCGCGAGGGGAGTGATGAAAAGTGGGGAAATGGAATTGGGCGAGGGCGAGGATATTACCGTGATGGAGATGACACTCGATGAAATCAAATCTGAAATTCACGGGGGGCGGTTGTTGCACTCGCTCGCACTTTCGGCGTTGGGGCGGGTGTTCAATTTGTGGGGTTAATTTCTGCGAGACATGCGACCAATGTGCGGTTTGAGTGTTCAATATGGCAGGAGTGCGATGGATGGGCTGATCTGTCAAATTCCTGGTTAGGGTGGCGTAGAAGAATGCAAATAATAAATGTAAGCGGATAGAGAGAAACCCCGAAAAAAAGGAGCTATGATGGAAATCAACGTTTCACAAGACCAGGGCAGGGTGTCTGTTACTGTGCTCAAGATCATCGGCAATTTAACTTCCGAAAGCGAGCTTGCGGCGCAAGCCGACAAGGCGCATGACGCCGGATCGCACCATATTTTGTTGGATTTATCGGAAGTCCCCTACGTGAGTAGCTCTGGTTTGAGAGCTTTGCACTATATTTTTACTCTGCTCAAAACCGCGGAGGATAACAAAACAGCAGAAAAGGAAGGAATTGTGTCTGGCTCCTATGTTTCTTCCCACTTGAAATTGCTCAAACCCAATAAACATGTCCTGGAAGTGCTCAAAACTGCCGGATATGACATGTTTCTGGAAATTCATACCGACTACCAGAAGGCAATAGCATCCTTTTAAACTGATTCTCTCATTATATTCCACATACAAGCCAGCCTTGCGGCATGGTAAAATATAGAACATCCGCTCTATATTTTACCATGCACCAGCAAGAACCGTTTTACCCCGATGAGGAAGAAGAATGGGAGTATTACGAGGGGGAATATTACGACGACACCTATGAAGAAGAATATCTAGAGGAAGATGCCTACGACTATGACCTTCCTTTCGATTATTCGGACGCGCCCGCCTCCCCGGTTCCTGATATGGGCATTTTGATCGGGATCGTCATCCTGCTCTTTTTTGTCTTTGTGGTGATCAAAAACGGGATGACAACCACCCTCCCTGGCGCGCTCCCAGAGGGCGTCGTTTCCAGTGCGCTGGCCGCACCCGACATCCCCATTTCCCCACCTGGCGACCCCCTCGCGTTCGCCGCCCCCTACACTGATTACACCCTCACGCAAGGGCCGCATGGGCAATCCTACGGACACCTCGCCATTGACCTCGCCGCGGGCCGTGGTTCCCCGGTTCTCTCCCCCATTAACGGGATCATCATCGAGAACACCATCGATCAGTATGGCAACACCACCCTCATCATCGAAAATGACGTTTACCGCGTCCTCATCCTGCACGGCGACTTTTTCGCGCAGGTCAAAGATATTGTCCACCTCGGGGATCAAGTCGGCACGGAAAGCAACCACGGGTACACGACCGACATGGCAGGGAACCTGTGTTACGGGCGGGAGTGGTGCGGCAATCACACCCACCTCAACGTCTTCGACAAACGGACAGGCGCGAACACCAACCCGCTCGATTTGATTAATCCTTAGGGGAAAGCCCGTACCAGCCAATCCATCGGGTCTACTTCCACGCCACCCACCCACACTTCCCAGTGCAAATGCGGGCCAGTCGTGCGCCCCGTATCTCCCCCCAACCCGACCAATTGCCCCGCCTGCACCATTTCCCCCGGCTGAACCAAGATTTCAGACAGGTGCGCGTACGCGGTGTACACGCCCCACCCATGATCTATCACCACGACATTTCCGTGTACCGCCAGGAGGCCTGTATATGTGATCTGTCCTGCGGCGGCCGCATACAACTCCGTCCCCACGGTCCCGCAAAAATCCAGCCCTCCATGAAAATAATCATACGCACCTCCATTATAGGAGCGGCGATTGCCAAACACCGACGGCCAACAATTCGTCAACTCCGCGGGAACAGGGCTAGAGAAAAGGCCATTCCACCGTTTCTCCGGGGTGACAGGCAACGCGAGGGACTCCCACAATTCGCTTTCTGGCTCGGTCACCGCCGGGTCAATTGTCGCCGGGTCAACGGTCAATGGAGGGTCAAAAATGTACTCGGTGGCGCGGATCACAACCGATTGAGAAAATCTGACGGATGTACCATCGGGAAGATCACCAACCAAGGCGAGCGGATACAACCCAGGTTCGGTCTGCGTGTGGATACCTTGAAGAGTCACAAAATTATCCCCATCCCGGAAAAAGTTCAAACTCCGCCCTGCCATATTCCCGGACAACGACATATCCGACCCAATATTCACGCGAATCGCGACCGTCTTCCCCTGGTACAGCGGCAACGCATCGACCGATATCGTGCCAAAAGCCGTAGGTAACGCGCTCGCTGCGCCCGTCCCGATGCCTCCCGCCGCTTCCATTGCCCGAATTTGAAGTACCGCACCCGGAATGGTCAAAGAAGGATGGGAGATTTCATTATCAACGGCGAGCGTCCAGGGGTTCTCGTCATGACGTACAGCCTGCTCCAATAAGGTATCCCCCACCTCAAAATCAATGCGACGCTTTGCATCATTCCCCGTCACCATCGGCACGATCAAATCATACCCTGCGTAAACCTGCTGAGGACTGACCAATCGGTTCAACTGGATAAGCGTTTGTTTTGGCACGGCATACCACCTGCTGAGACTTTGAAGCGTTTGCCCATATGCAACCTTGTTCGTGGTCACCTGGCCTACATAACCCTGCAAACCGGGGATTACCAAAGCACCTCCAGCAACTAACTGCCCAGGATCTGAAAGCTGATTAGCCGTTTGCAAATCGTCTATTGAAACTCTGAAACGCGTCGCAATATCCCACAACGTATCCCCTACCTCAACGACATAATACGGCCCATCCGGTATATCTGCTTGAGCCAACCCTGATGACGCCGGTTGGCTCAGGAATGTCAGCAATAATGTAGAAAGAAAGAAAAAGAATTTTGTAATTTTCATGGAAACCAAATTTTACCAGCTTGAACCGAAGGTGCACGTCAACCGCTTCAATGACCTAAACCTGAATATTTCTTGACACACGTTTTCCGCGTGGTAAACTACCGCCCGACATGGTCACCAAAATACCATTCGAATCCCAATCCCCTCTCAAACCGTCGCCCGTTGGATGATCCAGCGGGCGATTCTTTTTAACTTCAACAAAACCCAGGAGTTAGCATGAGTTATGATGTCCATATTGTCAGGACTGACCATTGGTTAGATGCGGATTCCAACCCAATTTTCAAAGCAGAAGTAGATAAATTAGTTCAAAGCGACAAGGAATTAAGTTGGTCAACCTTGGATTTCGTAGAGTTTGCGACCGATGAAGGAAAGGTTGAAAGGTATTATGCAATTCAGTGGAAAAATGTACCAACGTTTTACTGGATGAAACATGAGATCAAGTGTAGCAATCCAAGTGAGCCACAAATCATAAAAATGATAGAAATGGCAACGCACTTGAACGCACGAGTTGTGGGGGATGACGACGAAACTTATCAAATCAAGAAAAAGTTGTTTGGAAAACCTGAGTTAATTACGGTGTAAATCAGTAAAGGAAATCAAGATGCCCCTCGCCACCCTTACCCTCGAAGACGGCACCATCCTGACCGGCGACGCGTTCGGCGCGCAGACGGACACCGTCTTTGAACTCGTTTTCAACACCAGCATGACCGGCTACCAGGAGATCATCACCGACCCCTCCTATGCCGGGCAAGGCGTCCTGTTCACCGTCCCGCACATCGGCAATGTGGGCATCAACGTCGAGGACTACGAATCATCCACGCCCCAGGTGTCCGCGGTCGTGATCCGGGCGCTCAGCCCGGTGGTGTCAAACTGGCGATCCGCGCGGACGCTGGATGATTGGCTGACCGAACACGGCGTCCCCGGCATCAGCGGGGTGGATACCCGCGCGCTGACGCACAAACTCCGCGAGCAGGGCACCCTCAAAGCCGCCCTGTCCACGCGGGGCACCGACGCCCAAACCCTCCTCCAACGCGCCCGTGAATGGCCCGGCCTGGACGGGCGCGACATGGTGAAAGAAGTCACCTGCCCGGAGCCGTATGTGTGGGAGGGAGATGCGGGAACCCCCCTCAATCCCCCCATTTTAAACACCAAAATGGGGGGAAGCAAAGGGGGGCTACGGGTAGTGTTGTACGATTATGGTGCGAAGCGGAATATCGCCCGGCATTTGGCGGCGTGGGGGGCTGAGGTCATGGTGGTTCCAGCGGATTATCCCGCCGAGGAAGTGCTGAAACTGAACCCGGACGGGGTGATGCTCTCGAACGGGCCGGGCGACCCCGCAGGGTTGCCGTACGCGGTCGCGGCGGTGGAGCAACTGATCGCCAGCGGGACGCCGGTGTTCGGCATCTGCCTGGGCCACCAACTGATCGGGCGCGCCCTCGGCGGGGAGACGACGCGGCTCAAGTTCGGGCATCACGGGGGCAACCACCCCGTGCAGGATTTGCGCACGCGGCAGGTGCAGGTCACATCGCAGAACCACAACTACACGGTTGTCCCGGAGACGTTGAACGCGGAGGAGGTGGAGATTACGCATCTCAGCCTCAATGATGGATCGGTTGAAGGGTTAAGGTTGAAAGGGAAGCCGGTTTACAGCGTGCAGTTTCACCCTGAGGCTGCACCGGGGCCGCACGATGGACATGGGATTTTTGGGGAGTTCTTTAGCGAGATGGAGAGGCAGAGGGGTAAGGCTTTTTAACGCAAAGGCGCGAAGGAGGAACGCGAAAGACGCAAAGTTTTTTTTCTAGTTTGACAAAGATTGCGTTAAGTCTTTTGAGTGTGTTTGCTGTTGCAAAGCGTAAGTGATCAGCTTTGCACGGCTGTCCAGTCCCAATTTCTGTTTCAGATCACATTCGTACTTCCGCACCGTGCGCTCCCCGAGTTCCATTATATCCCCAATTTCCTGACTGCTCCACCCTTTGGCGAGAAGGGATAATAATTGAAGTTCTTTGTCTGTAAAGGAAATTTCCTCCTCATGCCCATGGGTCGCATCCAACGCCTGCGCTTTCGGGCTAACCCAGGTCTCCCCCTGATAGACGGTATGAATGGCGTCGGAAAGCAAACTCAGTGAATCAGTTTCCAAAAGCACGCCCCTCGCCCCCGCGCGCAACAATCTTGAGACCTTGAGATAAGGCCAATGGCTGAAAATCAGCAAAGGGGTTTCAGGGTGTTTTTCTCGCAACACAGGAATTAATTCGAGGGCTTTCATATCCGCCACAGGCAAGCCCAAAACCAGCACATCCGGGGTTGCACGTTCGAGCAGGCGGAGGGCCTCTGCACCAGTATCCATCCCCCAGCGAGTCTCGCCGACAATTTCAAATTCCTCCTCTTTTTCCAATGTGACACGCAAGCCCAGGCGTGTCGCTGGAGCGCGGTCTATCAATCCAACGCGAATCTTTTCCATTACAAAGCACCTCCAAAGTTAAATGGATTGGGATTGGGATTGGGATTGGGATTGGGATTGGGATTGGGATTGGGATTGGGATTGGGATTGGGATTGGGATTGGGATTGGGATTGGGATTGGGATCTCCCTGTTTTCCCATTCTCAAGAAAACACACATATTGGTTTTCGATGACCGCATTATAAACAAGCGATTGAGAATGAGCAAGTGTGTTTCTGTATCATCTTTGAATAAGTCTACAGCGAGACAGAAGTACAAGCGTTCTTAAAAAGAACCGGCGACCGTTTCATGTCTGAAACAGTCGCCGTCAATTAAAGGGGTTCGTTGAGGAGTCAGGTATGTGGGGTGCTGCGTGGGTAAGCACAGAGAGCTACGGATGCACCTCCACCTTTTCCCAATGCACGCCCATGTCTTCCGTTCTCACAAGGTACAAACAGCGCGGCACGGAACCCTGGTCACATTTCAAGCCCCAGCCTGTGGTGGCTGAACCTAAGGCCAACTTAAATATTCCCCGTGCCGCCTCCGTCGTGTTTTCGACCCAGCTTTGACCGCCATCCAGCGTCCAATACACCCCAAAGTTCGGCACAGCCACCACCCAGGTTTGTTCATCCCAAATCTGGACATCCCAAGGATGAAAACTTGGGCCATCAGAAATCGGCAAAAGGGCGAGTTTTCCAATAGGTTCCCAAGACTCTCCTCCATCCTGCGTCTTGAAAAACGTGACGCCCTCATTGAGCCTCCCCTCATTATACAGATTAACGGCCAGAATGCCTGTTTGCTGGTCAAAAAAGACAGGCAGGAAGAAATCATCGCTTCGATCAGAACCATTCGCAATGACCACTTCCCAGGTCTTGCCTCCATCCTTGGTGCGATACAATTGCATCAGGCTCCCGGTACAACAGGTGGCGCGCATCCAGCCCGTTGTGTCAGAAACGAAGAAGAAATCTCCCCACGGGGAGGTATCCAGGTGCTGCCAGGTTTGCCCGCCGTCCAGCGTTTGGAACATTTCACCCTGATGAGAATTCATGGTCTGCGTGGTATCCACCAATATCCAACCCTGTTGAGTGTTAAGGAAAAAGATATGTTCCCCACCACACCCTTGCCTAGGGATCATTGAGACGATAGCCTTCATGGAGGTTTCCTCGGTCATCTCCCAGGTGTTCCCCCCATCGAGTGTATACGTGATTTTGGTCACATCCCCTGAGGGTTGGGGATCGCAAGTGATTACCCAAACCTGTTGGGGATCGAGGAAAAACGCGTCCTGGACATATCCATCCCCAATGTCTGTTGGAGACATCTCCCGCCAATGTTGGCCGGTATCGTCCGTCCAGAGCAGTTCTCTGTTTGAGAGAATCCACCCTTGTTGGGCGTTGAGTAGATTGGCAAACCACACGCCGGATACATCCAAAGGCTCTGGGGTCTTGGTGGGATGGGGCTGGTCGGTGGACAAGGGGCCAGTGGTGGGCATAGGTAAATCACTATAATCTGGACTGGAGGTTGGGGCAGGATACGGGATTTCCGTCGCCAAGGTTGTCGTGGGAAGGTTTTCTGTGGCTGCAGTAGAAGCAGCAACCGAAGGGGAAGGAGTAGGTGCAAGTCGCAAGGGTGAATTGCAAGCGGTCAGCACCAGCATGACGATTAGAATCAAGCATGTCTTTTTCATGAAGCAAACTTTTCCCATCAGGGCTGCACCTCCACCTTTTCCCAATATGCGCCCATATCTTCCGTGACCACAAGAATTTCCAGGCAACGCCCGCCTAAATTAGGCTCGCATTTCAAGCCCCAGGCGGTCGTGGCCGAACCTAAAGTTAATCCAAAAATCCCACGGGCTGTCTCAGTGGTGTTTTCGACCCAAGTTTGGCCGCCATCTACTGTCCAATACACACCGTAGCGTGGCACAGACACCACCCAGGTTTGTTCATCCCAGATTTGAACATCTCCAGGATCGATAGGTAAGTCAGCAGAAGCAGGCAGAATAGAAAGTTTCCCAATGGGGTTCCAGGTTGTCCCTCCATCCTGGGTCTTGAAAAACGTGACACCATCACCGATTCCTTCTTCATACAGAGCAACCCCCATCATCCCCACTTGCTGGTCAAAAAAAACTGGGAGGAAGAAATCATCGTATTGGTCAGAGCCTTCCACGCTAACCACCTGCCAGGTCTTCCCACCATCCACAGTATGATACACTGGGTTCGGACCGTACAGATTAGCAAACATCCAACCTGTGGTGCCGGAGGGGAAATAAAATTCGCCAGATGAAGAGGTACCCAGATGCTGCCAGGTTTTCCCTCCATCCAGGGTTTGGAATATCTCGCCAATATGCGTATGCGATGTTGTATGGTCTATTAAAATCCATCCTTGCTGGGCATTCAAGAAAAAAATACGCCCCAGGTCAGGCTTCCCACACCAATGTGCAAAGTATGAAAACGCTTCAATATCCTGCATGGAGGCCGCTTCGCTTGTCCCCCATGTATTTCCCCCATCGGATGTGTACGTAATTTTGATCAAATCACCTGCGGGTTGGGGGTCACAGACAAATACCCAGGCCTGTTGCGAATCCAGGAAAAATGCGTTTTGGATCACACCTTCCCCAAGGTTTGGGGGGGACATTTGCTGCCAGCTTTCCCCGGTATCGTCTGTCCAAAGCAGGTTCCCATCCGAAAGAACCCACCCTTGTTGGGCATTGAGCAGTTTGGTAAACCACACGCCGGATACATCCAAAGGCGCTGGAGTCGCGGTGGGATGAGGTTGGTCGGTGGGCAAGGGGCTAGGCGTTGGAAAAGGAGGACCATCATACGGGGTGGAGGAGGGAGGGGGATAAGGAATTTCCGTCACGACGGTTGGCGTGGGAAAGTTCTGTGTTACCACGTTTGAAGCCACAACTAAAGCTGAAGCAGTAGGTGCAGGAAGGGAGGGTGAACTGCAAGCGGTCAGAACCAGCATTGCAATTAGAATCAGGACGTTTTTTTTCATAATGTGTTTTCTCCTTGTAAGCTGTGAAAATATCAATCCGCCCCTTCCCAAACCCTGAGGGTTTTAAAAACCCTCAGGGTTGGAGAAGTCATTCTTTTCAAGCTTTATGGTAACTCAACTTCTGTCCAGGTTTGGCCACCGTCATGGGTGATCAACAGATGGCTTTCGATACTACATTCCGTCTCGATGCACAGACCATGGCTGGCATAAGCCAACCCCGTCTCTAAAGTCACAAAATCCAGTTGCCGGACGCCGTCATAATGGAGGAACAGGCCTGATGTGTCCTCGTTCTGCAACCAGGCCATTGTGGTACTTGTCAACTTGTCCAGCACCGAACCAGAGGCTGGGGAGATATTCCCAACGAGAACCCATGACGCTCCACCATCCTGGGTTGCGTAAATTCGAGCTTCTTTTTGGTACTCTCCCTCGATCAGTATGGGAACCAGCACGCGGCCATCCTCAGCAAGAATGGGTGACCCATAGAGCAGGCGTGTGTTTTCCGCTTTCTCAACCGGAATAGTGATTGGTAGCCAGGTATTCCCACCATCTTCTGTCTTGAAGAGTTGGGTCCCCGCCGGGCCTCCGGCCAGCCATCCGTTTTGTGCGTTGGCGAAATGCATAGGCTCGCCAAGGGGGATGTTTAGCAGCCTCCAGCTCTTCCCCCCATCTTCGGTTCTGAACAGCAAACCCCGGCTGAAGTTACTGCTGGAAGGTAATTTGAAGACCATCCAACCGGTAGCCGTATCCATAAAGCTTAGATAAACCCTGGACTGTCGCGTATCGTCATCGAGAGACAGGCCATCGAAAGGTAAACTTTGCCAGCTTTTCCCGCCATCTGTGGTGTAATAAAAGACAAATTGCTCCTCGGATTGGCCCATGATCCAGCCATTCAGGGTATCTTTGAAGAAGACAGCGTTGATATAAGCCAGGCTTGCGTCCGTCGGAGTGATATTCGTCCATTGGGTTCCGCCATCTCCAGTCCAGAACACCTGTTGTCCGGTCAGGACCCATCCTTCATTTTCCGTAAGCAAATCCATGTCCTGAACCTTTGCACCCAACCGCGTGACAAGAATGTTAGTTGTCGGAGCGTCAGTGATCGGCCCATCGGCAACATTAGAATCAATAGGATCAGGAGAGAAATTAAGGCCACCCCAAGTTTCAGTGGTATGATCCCCTGCATATTGTCTGATACGCTGTCCGCTCCACAAACTGTCCGGTATATAAGACCCCAAACCGTAAGCAGATGCGGCAGTATTATATACGCTGTAGTTCCACGCAGCAGCCCAAATAGCATCAGGTGTATTGCTCGCATTTTGAAGGTCATCAAGATTAGAGGGATTTCCATAAACCCCGGCTTTGAATCCTTGTGCATGGAGCGTCGTGACCCAGCCACTAATAAAGGAGCGAACAGCCGTATTGCATGTCGTGTTTTCGGTATAGGGTTCAAAATTGTAGTAGATTATCGAATTCGTGCGTCCTAAGCTGGCAACTGTGTTTGCCGCGCTCGTCGCTTCGCTCACGCCTGAGTTATACGCTGTACCGGCAACAGGGGAAAACCTATACACCTCGGGGAACTGAACGGGATCTGCACAGGGGGGTTGTAATCCGGCCCAAATCGGAACGAAATCCCAACCCTGGTTGGCCGTTTGGGTAATCCAGTTGCTGTTCAGATTAGCTTGGGGGCAACTAGGACTACGCGTAATACCACCGATGTAAATCCCAATAAACCGATACGGACTGTAATTCATCCATGTCTGCAATTCACTTATAGAAGGGGCCTCACACATATCAAACCCTTGCCGCGTGGAATAAGTCACATTGCCATCTGGCCGGTTGATCGCCGTGTAGCTGGCTAACACATCTCCATTCCCGGATTTTAAGAAGTTGACGGTCGCGGCAATGGGTTGTGTTGCCAGGATCCTTGCTGAACCAATGAAGGGGGAGACGTTCGGAAAAAACGTGTAAGAGGCATTGGAACTGATACTTGTTGTCTGGCTATTTTGCAGAACACCGCTGTCATTATAGTACGAGACCGTTACCGCTGTGGAGTCACTGCCCGTATTCTGCACTTGAATGCCCGTGACATAGTTATTCGCATTGTGATAAATTCTGGGAGCGATTGCCAGTTTGGTGGGATGGGCGAGCGCGGCATACCCGGAGGCCTGATCCGTGCCCGTTTTTAGCTGATTGATTTGCGTATACATCAACCGGCCATCATCTCCATCGAACTTCGCGGAAGCCACGCTGGGGCAGGAGTTGCCCGCAGGCGGGATAGGGAGAACCACCAAGGGCCACGGCCCTGTGTGATTTGAATTGGCACAACTACTTCCGGAGCCATTGTAGTAAGTGACCGCAAGACTTCCCGCATTGGTCAGGTTTTGAGCTGAAAAGCCCGACGCGTAATTATTATTACTGTTTTGGACCAGCGGGGCATACACATCCGAACCCATATAAGGCGCATTGGAGGCCTGGATCATACTGCTGAAGTTGGTTTTATACTGGTTATAGACGAGCGCCACCGGTAAATCACTGGTGACCTCGGCAGAACCAACAAAGAGGCTACCTAAACCACTAAAACTTGAACTGGAGGTGTTCAGCAATTTGGTTTCCTGGGGGGCAAGGGTGTAAGCATAAGTCTGGCTGGTGCCGGTCTGGGCAAGGAAACTCACTGTGACACTGGCAGTTCCAGACGCGCTAGTGTTTTGGAGAAAAATCTCGTTATTCCAGCCGGAATTGTTCCGGTGTACCAATGGAACCAACGATTTTATGCCAGGATATTCTACGCCTTCATACGCACCGCTGGAATAGGGGGTGGTGATGTGTTCGACCAAAACAGAAACGGACGTATCTTTTATGCCAACCACTTTCGCCGACCCGGTAAAATTGTTGGGTGGGGTGGCAGTTGTACTGCCATTGGCAGACAATGTATAGCTTTGTGAAGAGTTGTAAGTGCCCGACGCATTATAGTAATCAATGGTGATCGTAGAAGACGAAGTCCCATGATTATTCCGCACGTACAAAGCGGTACTCCACGTTGTATCTCTTTTGAGATTAGGGGCATAGACAGTTGTGGTGTTGCTGATGCTATCCGTTTCTGCTTGAATCGCGTAATCACTGTGCGCTTGCGTGCTTGAGTGATTTACCCATCCAACTTTAGTTTCCGCTAAGTGGACTGGATAAAAAAGGAGGTAATGGGCTCAAAACGTGATAATCTTGTTTTAGCCAAAACAAATTTCACAGGAACCCATTACCATGACAAATGATACCATAGCCGTTTTGAGCATTTTGATGCAGGACCTTCCAGTCGGGACGAATCTGGCACTTTTACATTTTATGTTTATGCTGGTCACTGGTGCACTTCTACCCACCCGAGGCGCAATATTTCCGGCGTTGAAATCGATAGGATTGTCAGATGCGGCCACGCGCAGAGCCTGGGGAGCCTTTGGCAAAGGGATGTGGCAAATATCCGCCATGCTGATTTTGTGGCGTGAGTATGTCAAAAAACTATCTGGCTGGCAAGCCCATTGCTATGAAAGCTATCGGCCCATTCCGGTAGACATCACTGCTTTCTGGCGTCCAGCGCTGAAGAATTGTCCGAGCAAACATTACCATCCAGCGGCCAATTGCGCCCTGCCAGCCGTCATCCTGGGCATCACGGGCGAGGTCGGCGAGATCAACGGGCAGAGAATCGCTTTGCCACGCGCTTTTGAACGGGTGCATCCCAAAGACACCCGCGAGACACGTCTATGGCAAGAAATCCTCAAAAGCGCCAAAAAGAGCCTGCAACACGATGAAATTCTGGTTGTGGACGCTGGCGTAAAAATCAGCGCCTTGCAAGAAGCCGGAATTGAACGCTACGAGATACGTCTAGCCACCAACTTTACGGCGCGGCGCAATTTTCTACCCGAGCATAACAAAGGGCGCAAGCCAAAGTACGGGGCCCTGGTGCGTCCGTTACCACGTCAACACAAGGGCAAGACTTTGAAAGCAACCAAGCCGGATGAAACCTATACCTGGCTTGAGAACGGACACGAACTCCAGGCCGAGATTTGGCGCGATCTGGTTCTCAACAAAACCGAGCCAAACGAGACCAACATGACCTTCGATGCGTATGCCATCTATGACCCTGATTTTGACCAACCCTGGCTGCTGGCGACACCGCTCAAACTCAAAATCTGAAAGTGTGCGGGCCATCTACAAAGACCGCTGGCCGGTGGAGCAAATGCCGCTCAGTGCCAAGCAGATGGTAGGCGCACACCGCCAATTCGTGCATAACTCGGAGAGCATTCAGCGTTTACCCGAACTGGCACTCCTGGCAGGCTCAATTTTGACTTTTCTTGCGGCCACTGTTCCGGCAATTCCAACGGGTTTCTGGGATCGCAAGCCGAAGCGAACCCCGGGACGCCTGCGCAGAACCCTCCTCGGAAAGCCATTTCCGAAAGATGCCGTATTTCCTGGGCAACTTCGAGAAAAGCGTTCAGCGACGGCCCATTTACCCAAAGGAAACCTGGCTCGAAGCGCAATATCCACCACCGCACCGCTACTTTTGTGAGTTTTACGCAAGAAATACACCTTTTTCTAAGAACCAATACCCCCGAAACTAATTCCCGGTATGTCTGGCTACCTACTTTTAGCGGAAACTAAAGATCCAACCAGAATCAAGAAACTGAGCATGAATAAAAAGGCTCTCCAAATTTGAGGCTTTCTCACCTGTTGCGCGTGATTTACAAATCTCTTGGAAAAAGCCAAGGCCATCGAAGCAAGTTGCTTTAACATCATATATCTCCTCTTAATTGATCAGGAATGTGCAAACAGGAAAAATGTTACCTTTATGCCCCTCTTTCTTACAATGTCAAAAACGGCAGATTTCTTGCCACTTCCGGCAAATTTTCTGCCACTTTTAGCAACCTCCCCCTCCGCTTGACGTTTCCGCTTTTCCCGCATACCATCCCCCCTGTCCGCATCCCTTCGACAAGCTCAGGACAGGCCTTCGACTACGCAACGCCTCCGCAGTTCGACAGACGAACTTCACTCAACCCTCCGTTCAGGAGGCTACGCTATAATTTTTAAAGAGTTGAGAATGAGCCGATGGCTCACCCAAGACGAATGAAAATTTATTCCATCCGTGCCAAATTGTTTGAGCCACGGATGAAAGAAAGTCACCGATATTTTCAAAAGAGGAACCATGAGTACGCAATACGAAATACGCAATACGCAAAAAGGCACCATCCTCATCCCCGGCTCCGGCCCCATCGTGATTGGACAAGCCGCCGAATTCGATTATTCGGGCACACAGGCCGTGAAAGCCCTCCGCGCGGAGGGGTACCGGATCGTGCTGGTGAACAGCAACCCAGCCACGATCATGACCGACCCGGAGATTGCCGATGCCACGTACATCGAACCGCTGACGCCCGACGCGTTGGAGGCGATCATCGCGCAGGAACGGCCCGATTTTATGCTCCCGACCGTGGGCGGGCAAACGGGGTTGAACCTGGCGCTGACGTTGAGTGAAAACGGGGTGCTGGAAAAGTACGGGGTGAAGCTCATCGGCGCGTCGTTGACGGCGATTCGGGCGGCGGAGGATCGGATGGAGTTCCGGCGGACGATGTTGGCGGCGGGGATTCCGATCCCGGAGGGGGGGCCGGTCTATTCGGTGGAGGAAGCGTGGTCGGTGGCGGAACAGGCCGGGTATCCGTTGCTCGTGCGGGCGTCGTTTGCGATGGGGGGGACGGGGGCGGGGTGGGTGTATGAACCCGATCAACTACCGGAGGCGATACGGAAGGCGATTGCCGCGTCCCCGATTGGGCAGGCGTGGGTGGAGGAGTCGGTGTTGGGGTGGAAGGAGTTTGAGTTGGAGGTGATGCGGGATAAAGCCGACAATTTCGTGGTGGTGTGCAGTATTGAGAATCTCGATCCGATGGGCGTGCATACCGGGGACAGTATCACGGTCGCGCCCGCGCAGACGTTGACGGATCGGGAGTATCAGATTTTGCGGGACTTGGCGAAGCAGGTGATGCGCGCGGTGGGGGTGGAGACGGGCGGGTCGAATGTGCAGTTTGCGGTGGACCCGCGCACGGGGCGGGCACTGGTGATTGAGATGAATCCGCGCGTGTCGCGGTCGTCGGCGTTGGCGAGTAAGGCGACGGGGTTCCCGATTGCAAAGATCGCGGCACTGGTTGCGGCGGGGTGGACACTCGATCAAATCACGAACGACATTACCGGCGTTACGAAGGCATCGTTTGAGCCATCGTTGGATTATGTGGTGGTGAAGATTCCGCGTTGGGCGTTTGAGAAATTTCCAGGGGTGGACCCGACGTTGGGGCCGCAGATGAAGTCGGTGGGGGAGGTGCTGGCGTTGGGCCGGACGTTCCCGGAGGCGTTGTTGAAGGCGGTGCAGTCGTTGGAGATTGGGGTGGATCATTTGGATGGGAGTGGGCCGAAGAGGGAGGGGCCGGAGTTGGGAGGTTTGGAGGATGAACAGGCCCGCACCCTTCGACTGCGCAAAGCCTCCGCTCAGGGTGCTACACTCGAATTGAACATAGACCAGCATCCTGAGCGGAGCGGGAATGAACCCGACCGCGAAAGTGACTCGACTCTAGCGCAGTCGAAGGATGCGGAGGTGAGCGACGAGACCCGCACCCTTCGACTGCGCAAAGCCTCTGAAGTTCGAAATACGAACTTCGCTCAGGGTGCTACGTATTTACAAGAATTAAAAACACCGACTGCCGAGCGGCTCTTTCTCGTCTATCAAGCGGTTCGAGCAGAGGTTCCGCTGGAGGAGATTGCGGAGGCGACGGGGTATGATTTGTGGTTTTTGGGGCAGTTGAGGGAAATCGCGAATGGGGAATTCGGAATTAGGAATTGGGAAGGGGGAATTAGGAAGGGGGAAGAGGGGGGGACTGATGGCGGCAGTACGATGATCGAGACTCTGGCTCCCCGCGCAATCCGGGAGGCGAAGCGGGTGGGGCTGGCGGATTCGTTTTTGGAGCGGGTGTTGGGCCTGGGGGCGGCGTCCGTGCCGGGGGTTTCATTCAGAAAAATCAGAAAGGAATTGGGCATCGAGCCGACGTTTCTCCGCGTAGACACCTGCGCGGCGGAGTTTGTGGCGTTGACGCCGTATTTGTATTCGTCGTATGAGTCGGCGGATGAGGTGCGGGCGACGGGGCGGGAGAAGGTGTTGATTTTGGGCGGGGGGCCGAACCGGATCGGGCAGGGGATTGAGTTTGATTATTGTTGCTGTCAGGCGGCGTTTGCGCTGGAGAAGATGGGGTTTGAGACGATCATGTTGAACTGTAACCCGGAGACGGTTTCGACCGATTACGATACCGCCGACCGGTTGTATTTTGAGCCGTTGACGCTGGAGCATGTGTTGAATGTGGTGGAGATGGAACAGCCGGTGGGGGTGATGATCCAGTTTGGCGGGCAGACGCCGTTGAATTTGGCCGAGGGGCTGGAGGCGGCAGGGGTGCGGATTCTGGGGACGTCGCCGGAGAGTATCCGGTTGAGCGAGGATCGGGAGCGGTTTGCGGAGGTGCTCAAAGGGTTGGATATTCCCCAGCCGGAGCATGGGATTGCGCGGTCGTTGGCGGAGGCGCGGGAGATTGCTGAGCGAATCGGGTATCCGGTGCTGGTGCGGCCTTCGTTTGTATTGGGGGGGCGGGCGATGGCGATTGTGGGGGAGGCAGGGGGCCTGGAGGGGTTTGTGCGCGAGGCGTTGGAGGCCGCGCCCGGTCAGCCGTTGTTGGTGGATCGGTTTTTGGAGGATGCGTATGAGGTGGATATTGATGCGCTGTGCGATGGGACGCAGGTGATCATCGGGGCGGTGATGCAACACATCGAGGAGGCGGGGATTCATTCGGGGGATTCGGCGTGTGTCCTGCCGCCGTACAAAGTGAGCGCCTATCACCTGGGGATTATGAAGGATTATGCCGAGCAGTTGGGGCTGGCGTTGGGGGTGCGGGGGTTGATGAATGTGCAATTTGCGTTGAAGGATGAGGTGGTGTATGTGTTGGAGGTGAATCCGCGGGCGTCGCGGACGGTGCCGTATGCGAGTAAGGCGACGGGGGTGCCACTCGCCCGGATCGCCGCACAGGTGATGGCGGGGCGGACGTTGGCGGAGGCGGGCTTGACGGAAGAGCCAAAGGTGGATGGGTTTTTTGTGAAGGAGGCGGTGATGCCGTTCAATAAGCTCCCCGGCGCGGACCCCCGTTTGGGGCCGGAGATGCGTTCGACGGGGGAGGTGATGGGGCACGCGTCCCGGTTTGGGCACGCGTTTGCGAAGAGTCAGCTCGCGGCGGGGATGGCGCTCCCGTTGGAGGGGGCGGTGTTGATGAGCGTGAATGATTTCGATAAGGGCGCGGCGTTGAAGTTGGCGCGGGATTTGCACCGGATGGGGTTCATCATTCATGCGACCCCCGGCACGGCGGCGTTTTTCAATCGGGCGGGGGTTCCGGCGTTGGCGATTAATCAGATGCACTTAGGGTCGCCGCATACGGTGGATTTGATCCGGGCAGGGGAGATTGATCTGATCGTGAATACGCCGTTGGGCGCGCACGCGCACGCGGACGGGGAGGAGATTCGGGCGGCGGCGGTGCAGATGGGGGTGCCATATATGACGACGCTGTCCGCGGCGGCGGCGGCGGTGGCGGGGATCAGGGCGTTGCGGGAGAAGGGGTTAAGGTATCGGAGTTTGCAGGAGCATTATGGGAGGGGGTGAGGCGTGATACGTGATGCGTGAGGGAATTGGGATATGGAAGGGTTTTGAGAGAGGGGATTTGCAGTCAGCAGATAGGGTAAATAACGCCGGATGAACCCGGCTCTAAAAACCCCGTTCAGGGGGTGTTGTTTTGTAGCAGGGGTCATTTATGCCCCTGCGGGGTCGGCGGAGTTTGCGGGCGCATGATGGGAGGGGGTGAGGCGTTTTAACGCGAAGGGGTTTTTCGGATATCCTGTCAAGTTTGGTACAATACTTTCATCTCCCGAAACTAAAAAGGATACACCTTATGCTTGCACAGCAAGAAGTAACGCTACATGTCAAATTCCCTCGCAGTATCTTATTTGACTATGGCTTAACTGAACAAGAAGCCAGTAAAGAAATGATGCGCGCGTTTGTGCTCTCCCTCTATCGGCGGGACAAAATCTCATCGGGGAAGGCGGCACGTCTCTTGGGCATGCAACGGCTAGACTTTATCCGGTTGCTGGCAGACGAGGGGATTCCTTATCTGGATTACACCTCGGAAGAATTAGAGGCGGATACTCAGGCGATTAAGGAATGGGAAAAGAAACCGTAGTTTCCAACACAACTCCATTAATTGCGCTCGCATGGTTGGAGCAACTTGATTTACTGCCCAAATTGTTTGGACAGGTTCATATTCCACAGGCCGTTTTCGATGAAACCCGGGCCAAGACTGGCGCGGTTGAAATTCCTGAAGTGTCCTGGTTGATTTTGGATTCAGTAAAGAACGCCCATGCCATTTTACTGTTGTCCGATCAGTTGGACGCCGGGGAAAGTGAAGCGATTGTGCTGGCGCAAGAATTGGAAGCCGGGCTTTTATTGATGGATGAACGACGTGGGCGACGGAGGGCCATCCAAAGCGGCTTGACGGTGACGGGGACTTTAGGCATTTTGATGGAGGCGCGTTTCCGGGGAATGATTGAAACACTCCGTCCCAGCCTGGAAAAACTGCGCTTGCTCCCCTTTCGGATGAGTGATGAGCTTTTCGAAGAGGTATTGAGAAAGGTTGGGGAATAAACGTACGCTGGATGAACCCGGCGCAGAAAACCCCGTTCAGGGGGTGTTGTTTTGTGGGACATTTTGTACCCTTCCCAATTGATCTACCAATTCTCTTTCGGCCCGCCGGGGGATGAAGTCCCCCGGCTACCAAACGACGCCGGGTAAACCCGGCTCTGAAAACCCCGTTCAGGGGTGTTGTTTTGTAGCAGGGGGCATTTATGCCCCTGCAGGGTGGAAAACAATTTACTGCTTGAATAATCTCCCGAAATTCTGTATAGTATTCATCAGTAATCCATCGGTGGAGAATCCAGAGTCTCCTTACGGACTCTAGAATTACAGATGAAATGAACAAACAAAAACGACAACTCCTTCTCCTCTTTTGCTCCATATGCTTCATTTTTTTGGGGTGCAATCAGACCACGGTTTCAATGACACCCGAAGAAAACGCTGAGACTTCTTCCCCGGTCTCGACATCAGCCCCATCTCCAATTCCTTCACCTTCGCCAACCATTCCCCCTCCTTCAATCACTCCTTCCCTGATTCCCTCCCTCCGCCCGACGACAACCTACACCCCATCCCCAACTTATACGCCAACCTTTGATGCCGCCCACGCTTCAACCGCGACCCGCGCGCCTGCCGCACAGTGCCCACAGGAAAATCCGGGGCTGGTTCCAAATTTTGTTATTCCAGTTCCAACAGATATTATTTACGACATTCCTGATTCAAAAGACTCAATTCTTAGTTTTCTCAATGCAGGGGGTAGCCTGGATGCACTTGTCCAATATCTCATTCAAAACTATGGAGGATATTATCAAAACCACCCTGATTACGGCACAAATATTTATTACTTGGATTTCACCAATGATGGTGTCCCCGATCTTCTGGTAAATGACGGAAATGTGCGAATTTATTCATGCCAAGATTCTCTGTATTCTGCCATTTTTGAAATCCCATACAGAACCTTCATTAATTTCAATATTCGAAATGTTCAAGATATGAACTTGGATGGAATACCGGAAATTCTTATGGCCCGTCGTGATACAGTCCCTCAAGACCTTTTTATGTCCTATCAAATTATTGGCTGGCGCGGTCAACGATTCGATTATCTACTTTCTCAACCAATCCCTGCCCCTAATTGCTATCGAAACTACGCCTATACCGATCCTTGTTTTGAAGAGAATTGGATGGTCATTTTCGGTCACGGGGGAGGCTTATCCTGGGATGTTCAACAGGATATTGATCAAAACGGAACGATTGAGTTGATCTTCAATGATGGCATTGGTCACAGTAATGACGCCCAATATAACGGCCCCTGGCGTGCCAAAACAACAGTATTTATGTGGAACGGGGAAAGTTTTGCCCTTTATATACATTATCTCGAACCGCCCGTTTATCGCTTTCAAGCGCTTCAAGATGCAGACTTTGCCGTCTTACAGGGGAAATATGACGAAGCTTTTGCTCTTTATCAGCAAGTAATTTTTAACGAAACACTAGAGTGGTGGACGAAAGCTCGACAGACTTACGATCTTGACATCGCCTACAGTCACTACACTGATCTACCCACTTCCACGCCCCCGGCCCCCGATCCAGATGAATACAGTCATCTTGCCGCGTATGCCTATTACCGGATGATGAACCTACAAGTTATGCTCGGTGATTTAGACACTGCTCAAGCAACTTATACTTCCTTGCAAGAGAAATTCCCTACGGGCGTCGCCGGAAATATCTATACAGAACTGGCAAACGCCTTCTGGACGGAATATCAAACTTCATTCGATATGAGTCTGGCCTGCGATAGTGCCATTGCATTTGCAACCGGGCATGAAGAAGAAATACTCTTCTATATCGGGAGTTATATTCATGGGTATCAAAGCTTGATTTATGAACCGCAAGATGTATGTCCTTTTCGATAAATTGGTTTGAACACCAAAAACTTATCGGGAAATAAAGCACTACTTGCGTTCTAATGATAAACTATGGAACAAATCCCGCGCATATTTCACTAAATCTAAACCATGTCTAAACAAATCGCCTTCGGCTGGTACGGCGGCAAATTCAGCCATTTAGATTGGCTCTTGCCCCTCCTCCCCGAAACCACCCACTACTGCGAACCCTTTGGGGGGTCTGCCGCCGTGTTGATCAACCGGAAACCTTCCCCGGTGGAGACCTACAACGACCTCGATGGGGAAGTGGTCAACTTCTTTCGCGTCCTCCGGGATCAGAAAGAAGAACTGTTAGAAGCCATCGGATTAACCCCCTTTTCCAGAGAAGAATTGCGAATCGCCGTCAATGGAAAGACCGAAAAGCTATCCGACCTCGAACGGGCGCGGCGGTTCTTCGTCCGGGCGCGGCAGGTACGGACGGGGCTGGCACAAACGGCGAGCGAGGGACGGTGGGCACACTGCAAATTGACCACGCGGGCGGGCATGGCCGGGGCAGTTTCGCGGTGGTTG
>WBZL01001530.1_pt1 | contig 24132 bp, 19 predicted proteins | sample 5204291 | NCBI WGS metagenome assembly WBZL01 (sample SAMN12344345, study PRJNA552823) | activated sludge metagenome | biome: Activated sludge suspended growth; feature: Nitrification reactor; material: Wastewater; isolation source: activated sludge from nitrification reactor of wastewater...
GCCAGCGTTCGGTGAAGCTGCGCGGGTCGAGCTTGTCGTGCTTCGCGCCCATCAGCGCACCCCCTGTGCGGTGCCGAGCACCGCGTCGATGTAGCCGGCCGGGGCGTAGAGCTGCGCCGCGACGAGCTCCAGCCAGGCGTGCACCGGGCCGGCGAACACGGTGAGCAGCACCAGGCAGGCGAGCAGCCCGCCCACGGCGACGAAGGACAGCGCGCCGTCCGGGCGATAGGCGGACGCGGGCGCGGCGGGCAGCGCGTGCGGCTTCCAGAACACGAAGCTGCCGGCGCGCGCGAAGCCGACGATGGCGATCAGCGAGGTCGTCAGGATCAGCGCCCAGAACCAGGCCGCGTGCGCCGAAGCGCGCACGCCGTCGAGCACCAGCAGCTTGCCGATGAAGCCGGACAGCGGCGGCATGCCGGTCATGGCGATGGCGGCGACGAAGAACAGGCCGCCCACCAGCCCGCCCTGGGCGATGCGCGGCGCCGCGGCGAAGCGGTCGCGCTGCGCGCCGCGGCGCTCGGCAACGAGGTCGGCGACGAGGAAGAGCGCGCCGGCGGCGAGCGTGGAGTGGATGAGGTAGTACAGCGCGGCGCTGGTCGCCTGCGGGGTGAACACCGCCACGGTGGCGAGCAGCATGCCCATCGAGCCGATCACCGCGAAGCTGGCCATCTGGCCGAGGCTGCGCGCGGCGAGCACGCCGGTCATGCCCAGCACCAGGGTGAGCAGCCCCGCCGGCAGCAGCCAGGGCGCGGCGAGCCAGGCCGCGGCCCCGGCGTCGGCGCCGAAGGCGAGCACGTACAGGCGCAGGATGGAATAGGCGCCCACCTTGGTCATGATCGCGAACAGCGCCGCCACCGGACCGGGCGCGTTGGCGTAGGTGCCGGGCAGCCAGAAGTGCAGCGGCACGAGCGCGGCCTTGACCGCGAACACCAGCAGCAGCAGCACCGCGCCGGTCTGCAGCAGCGCCTGGTCGGCCGCCGGCACCTGCGGGACGATGCGCGCGAGGTCGGCCATGTTGAGGGTGCCGGTGACGTTGTAGATCATGCCGACCGCGATCAGGAACACCGAGGAGCCGACCAGGTTGGTGACCACGTACTGCACGCCCGCCTTCACCCGCAGCCCGCCGCCGCCATGCACCATGAGGCCGTAGGAGGCGATCAGCAGGATCTCGAAGAACACGAAGAGGTTGAAGAAGTCGCCGGTGAGGAAGGCGCCGTTGATGCCCATCAGCTCGAACTGGAAGAGCGGGTGGAAGTGCTTGCCGCGCTGGTCCCAGCCGCCGATCGCGTACAGCAGCACGCCGAGGCCGAGGACGGCATTGAGCACCAGCATCAGCGCGGAAAGGCGGTCGAGCGCGAGCACGATGCCGAAGGGCGCGGGCCAGGCGCCGAGCGCGTAGCTGCGCACCTGGCCGTCGCTGGCGAGCACCAGCAGCGCGACGGCGATGGCGAGCAGCAGCACGGTGGAGGCCACCGCGAAGGTGCGCGCGAGCACGCCGTCGTGGCGCGCGGCCAGCACCAGCAGCGCGCCGACCACGGCCGGCAGCAGGATGGGGAGGATCAACAGGTGGTTCATGCGCGCTCCCCGCGACCGCTGCGCGCCGTCGCCGGCGCCGGCTTGCGGGCGCGCAGCTTCCAGTCGTCCTCGGCGGCCTCGGGCGAGGCGTCGCCGGGCAGGTCGACGTGGTCGTTGCCGGTCTCGAGGTAGGCGCGCAGCGCCATCACCACCACCACCGCGGTCATGCCGAAGGAGATCACGATCGCGGTGAGCACCAGCGCCTGCGGCAGCGGGTCGATGTAGCCCGTGGCGGCGGCGGAGATCACCGGCGGCTGGCCGATCGCCAGGCGGCCGGTGGCGAACAGGAACAGGTTGGTGGCGTAGGTGAGCAGCGACAGGCCGATCACCACCGGGAAGGTGCGCGCGCGCAGCACCATGTAGATGCCGGCCGCGGTCATCACGCCGATGGCGCTGGCGACGAGGAATTCCATCAGCCCTGCTCCTTGCCCGAGGCGGCGCGCGGATCCACGTCCATCGCGCCGGTGTTGATGGTGTAGGGGCTGGTCCAGCGCCCCATGCGCGAGAGGTTGGCGAGCGCCAGCATGACCGCGCCGACCACGGTGAGGAAGACCCCGGTGTCGAAGGCCATCGCGCTGGCGAGCTCGAACTCGCCCACCAGCGGCAGGTGGAAGTGGCCGAAGGTGGAGGTGAGGAAGGGCTGGTCGAGCACCATCGCGCCGATGCCGGTGGCGGCGGCCACCAGCACGCCGAGGCCGATCATGGCGTGGTAGTTGACCTTGACCCGATGCGCCGCCCAGCCGAAGCCGCTCGCCATGTACTGCATGATCAGCGCGATCGACACCACGAGCGCGGCGATGAAGCCGCCGCCCGGCTGGTTGTGGCCGCGCAGGAAGATGTAGGCGCCGACCAGCATCGCCAGCGGCAGCATGACCCGGGTGGCCACCACCATGATCATCGGGTGGCGGTCGGCCGACTGCGGACGGTCGGGGGACCACGCGCCCAGACGACGGCCGGTGCGGCCGAAGAGCGCGCCGTCGAGCAGGGCGTAGATCGCCAGCGCGGCGATGCCGAGCACGGTGATCTCGCCGAAGGTGTCGAAGCCGCGGAAGTCGACCAGGATCACGTTGACCACGTTGGTGCCGCCGCCGCCCGAGACCGAGTTGTCGAGGTAGTAGCTCGACAGCGAGCTGCCGTCGCGGGTGAGCATCGCCCAGCTCGCCCCGGCCATGCCGATGCCGGCCACGATGGCGAGCACGCCGTCGCGCAGGTGGCGCAGCGGATCGGCGCGCACCGAGGAGCTCTGCGGACCTTCCTTGGGCAGGAAGTAGAGCGCGAGCAGGATCAGGATCACGGTGGCGACCTCGACCGAGATCTGCGTCAGCGCGAGGTCGGGCGCGGACAGGTAGATGAAGGCCAGGCACACGATCAGCCCCACCGTGCCCACCACCAGCACCGACAGCACGCGGCGGCGGAACAGCATCACGGTGAGCGCGCAGCCGCCCACCAGCAGCACCCAGGCGGCGATCGCGGCCGGGTGCGCCGGCAGCAGCGCGCGCGTGCCCGCGGCGTGGGGCGCGGCGAGGAAGGCGGCGAAGCCGGCGAGCGTGAAGGCGGTGAGCGCGAAGGCGAGATAGCGCTGCAGCGAGCCGTTGTGCAGGCCGTGGGTGATGCCGCGGGCGAGCGCGGCGGCGCCCTCGATGAAGGCGTCGAACATCGCCTTGGCCTCGGGGTGCGGCCCCGCCTGCCAGAGCGCGCGCACGCGCCGGTAGGCGACGAGCGCGCCCAGGCCGACCGCGACCGCGATCGCCGACAGGCCGAGCGCCGGGGTGAAGCCGTGCCAGAGCGCGAGGTGGTAGTCCATCACCGCCCCGCCGGTGACGGCGCGCGCCACCACCGCCACCAGCGGCCCCGCCACGGTGTCGGGGAAGAGCCCGATCGCCACCACCAGCACCACCAGCAGCGCCGGCGGCAGCCACATGCCGGCGGGCGGGTCGTGCGGCGTGTGCGGATAGTCGTCGCGGCGCGCACCGAAGAAGACGTGCACGATGTAGCGGAACGAGTAGGCCACCGAGAAGCACGCCGCCAGCGTGGCCAGCACGGCGACGATCCAGCCGTTGCCCAGCCAGGTGGTGTCGACCGCCTCGTGCAGCATCATCTCCTTGGAGAGGAAGCCGTTGAGCGGCGGCATGCCGGCCATCGAGGCCCCCGCCACCATCGCCATGGTCGCGGTGATCGGCATCAGCTGGAGCAGGCCGCCGAGGCGGCGGATGTCGCGCGTGCCGGCCTCGTGATCGACGATGCCGGCGTTCATGAACAGCGCGGCCTTGAAGGTGGCGTGGTTGAGGATGTGGAACACGGCGGCCACCGCCGCGAGCGGCGTGCCGAAGCCGAGCAGCATGGTCACCAGGCCGAGGTGGCTGACGGTGGAGTAGGCCAGCAGGCCCTTGAGGTCGTCCTTGAACAGCGCGATGCCGGCCGCCACCAGCATGGTCACCAGGCCGGTGGTGGCGACGAGGTAGAACCACTCGGTCGTCCCGGCGAGCACCGGCCACATGCGCGCCATCAGGAAGAGGCCCGCCTTCACCATGGTCGCCGAGTGCAGGTAGGCCGACACCGGGGTGGGCGCCGCCATCGCGTGCGGCAGCCAGAAGTGGAAGGGGAACTGCGCGCTCTTGGTGAAGCAGCCGGCGAGGATCAGCACCAGCGCCGGGACGTACAGCGGCGAGGCCTGGATCGCTTCCTTGTTGCGCAGGATGTCGCTGAGGTTCCAGGAGCCGGCGATGTCGCCCAGGATCAGCATGCCGGCGATCATCGCCAGCCCGCCGGCGCCGGTGACGGTGAGCGCCATGCGCGCACCCTGGCGGCCTTCGGGCAGGTGCTTCCAGTAGCCGATGAGCAGGAAGGACGACAGGCTGGTGAGCTCCCAGAACACCAGCAGCAGCAGGATGTTGTCGGACAGGACGACGCCCACCATCGCGCCCTGGAAGAGCAGCAGATAGCTGTAGAACACGCCCATCGGGTCGCTCTTGGCGAGATAGAAGCGGGCGTAGACGATCACCAGCAGGCCGATGCCCAGGATCAGCCCGGCGAAGAACATGCCCAGCCCGTCGAGAAAGAAGCCCGCCTGCAGGCCGAGCGCGGGCACCCAGTCCCAGGCGGCGACGAGGACCTCGCCGCGGAACACCGCCGGCGCCTGCGCGAGCAGCAGCACGAGGGCGAGGAACGGAAAGACGAAGGCGGTGGTCGCGCAGGCGCTGCGGCCGGCGCGGATCATCAGCGCGGGAAAGAGCGCGCCGATGAAGGGCAGCAGCACGATCAGGGCGAGGCTCATCGGGGGGCTCCTCGGGCGTGGTCGATGGGAAAGGCGACGTGAATCGCGGGTGGCGGGGGCCACCCACACCCCGCATGAGGACGAATTCCGGGCGGAGTATATCGGTGATGCGACCCCCGCCAAATCGGGGTTGATTTCACTAGGCGAAATCGGATCGCACGGGTACCATTCGCCAGATCTCCTTGCCGGCCCCGGCAAGCTTCCGATCCTTCCCCGAACCTCCGTGCAGCCGAAGAAGACCGAATCCGCCCCCAGTGCCGAAGGCAAGACCTCGATCCAGGTCATCGAACGCATGATGAAGCTGCTCGACGTGCTGGCCGAACATGCCGATCCGGTCCAGCTCAAGCAGCTCGCGATCGAGACCGGGCTGCATCCGTCGACCGCGCACCGCATCCTCGGCGCGATGACGCACAGCGGCTTTGTCGAGCGCTCCGAGGCCGGCGCCTACCGGCTCGGGATCCGCCTGCTCGAGCTCGGCAGCCTGGTGAAGTCGCGCATCTCGCTGCGCGAGACCGCCATGCCCTACATGCTCAAGCTGCACGCCGCCACCGGCGAGAGCGTGAACCTGGGCGTGCGCGCCGGCGACGAGATCGTGTATGTCGAGCGCACCTCGAGCGGGCGCGCCTCGGTGCGCGTGGTGCACATCGTGGGCGCGCGCGCGCCGCTGCACACCACCGCCACCGGCAAGCTCTTCCTGGTCGAGGACGGCCTCGAGCGCATCCGCGACTACGCCCGCCGCACCGCCCTGCCCGCCTCCACCCCGGCCTCGATCACCGCGCTGCCGGCGCTGGAGAAGGAGCTCGACCGCGTGCGCCGCCACGGCGTGGCCTTCGACCTCGACGAGGTCGAGGCCGGCGTGCGCTGCATCGCCGCGGGCATCCGCGACGACAGCGGCGAGCTGATCGCCGGCCTGTCGCTATCGACCCCTTCCGAACGCTTCAACCCCGACTGGGCCCCACTGGTGCGCGAGACCGCCGACGAGATCTCCCGCGCCCTCGGCCACCTTCCGCCAAAGGCGGGATAAGCCCGCTTGCGGGCAGCCCCCCTCGCAGCGGCGAAAGCCGCAAGGTCTGCACGCGGACACCGATGCCCCGAGGCCGGGTGCGGGAAAACCACGGCGCCCGAGGTGGGAGGTGGAAAAACCACGGCGCCCGGGGTGGGATGTGGGAGCGACGCAAGTCGCGATCCTGCGCCGCGGCGGCGACAGGCGTGGTCGAGGAGGAAAGGCTGCAATCGCGACTTGCGTCGCTCCCACGGCAAGACACCGACACCCGGACGCGTGGCGCGAACGCCGACACCCGGATGCGTTGCGACCGAACACCGATGCCCCGAGGCCGGGTGCGGGAAGACCACGGCGCCCGGGGTGGGGGGTGGGAAAACCACGACGCCCGGGGTGGGATGTGGGAGCGACGCAAGTCGCGATCCTGCGCTGCGGCGGCGACAGGCGTGGTCGAGGCGGAAAGGCTGCAATCGCGACTTGCGTCGCTCCCACGGCAAGACAACGACACCCGGACGCGTGGCGCGAACGCCGACGCCCGGATGCGTTGCGCGCCGCGATGGGTCAGGCGGTGGCCGGGACCGGGGCGGGCTGGGCGACTGCGGCGCGGCCGAGCTCGAAAGCCTGGCGGTTGAGCTCCAGCAGCTCGGGCTTGCGGGCACCGAAGCGCGCCAGCACCGCGTTGCGCAGCACGTCGGCCGGGAAGGGCAGGCGGTCGGACATGGCGCCCAGCATCACGGTGTTGCCGAGGCGGATGTTGCCGAGCTGCAGCGCGAGCGCGCTGGCGTCGAAATCGAACACCGCCAGCCCGAGCTTGCGCATCTCGCCGATCGGGTCCTCGGGGTAGTCGTAGAGGCCGATCGTCACCACCGGCGGCACGAAGCGACCCTGGTTGACCAGCGCGATCCCGCCCGGCTTGAGCATGTGCGCCCAGCGCAGCGCCTCGGCGGCCTCGAAGCCGACGAGCAGGTCGGCCTCGCCCGGCATGATCTGCGGCGACAGCACCTGCGGACCGAAGCGCAGGTGCGAGGTCACCACCCCGCCACGCTGGCTCATGCCGGCGACCTCGGTCTTCTTGACGTCGAAGCCGAGCGACAGCGCCGCCTCGGCGAGGATCTCGGTGGCGGTCATCACACCCTGGCCGCCGATTCCGCAAACCGCGATGTTGGTGATGGTCATGGCGGCCTCCTCAGACCTTGGCGTGCAGGAACTTCACCGGATGCTCCGGCAGGGCATGGACGATGGCTTCGGGCGCACACGGCTGCACGCACAGGCCGCAGCCGGTGCAGGCGGAGGTCTCGATGCGCACGAAGGCGAGCTCGACTTCCTTGCCCGAGGGCTTGACCTGGGTCTCGCGCCGGGTGACGTGGATCGCCGGGCAGCCGACGTCGATGCAGTTGGCGCAGCCGGTGCACTTGTCCGCGATCACCTTGTAGGGCTGCGTGGGCTTGTAGTGGTCGATCAGCACGCAGGGCCGGTCGGTGATGATCACCGAGGGCTCGGGGATCTTGATCTCCTCGCGCAGGGTCTTGAACAGCGTCGGCAGCTCGTAGGGGTCGAGCGTGTGGATGCGCTCCTTCTTGACGCCGAGCGCCTCGCACAGCTTGGCGAAGTCGACCCGCTGCGCGCTCTCGCCGTGGATGTCGCGGCCGGTGCCGGGGTTGTCCTGGCCGCCGGTCATGCCCACCGCGCGGTTGTCGAGCAGCAGCACGGTGACGTTGCCGCGGTTCCAGGTGATGTCGAGCAGGCCCTGCATGCCCATGTGCATGAAGGTGGAGTCGCCGATCACCGCGATCACGGCTTTCTTGGCGTCGGCCTGGCCGCGGCCCTTGTCCATGCCGAGCGCCACGCCCATCGAGGCGCCCATGGAGATGCAGGTGTCGAGCGCGTTCCAGGGGTGGCCGGCGCCCAGGGTGTAGCAGCCGATGTCGCCCGAGATGGTGAGGTTGCGCAGCTGCGCGAGGGTGTAATAGATGCCCAGGTGCGGACAGGCGACGCACATGGTGGGCGGGCGCGGGAAGACCTGCTGCGGCACCAGGCGGGGCTGCGCGGCCGCGGGGATTTCCTCGCCGCGCAGGCGGGCCACCGCCGGGCGCAGGCGGTCGGGCGAGAGCTCGCCGACGCGCGGCAGCACGTCCTTGCCCGTGCAGGCGATGCCGCCGGCACGCAGCTCGCTCTCGACCAGGGGCTCGGTCTCTTCGACCACCAGGAGCTGGTCGACGCCGGCGGCGAACTCGCGCAGGCGCTCGAGCGGCAGCGGGTAGGACTGGCCGAGCTTGAACACCGGCGCGTCGGGGAAGGTCTCGCGCACGTGCATGTAGGCCGGGCCCGAGGTCACGAAGCCGATGCGGCGGTCGCTGCCCTCGACGAGCAGGTTGAACGGGCTCTGCGCGGAGGCGGCGCGCAAGGCCTCCTCGCGCTCGTACATCAGCGCCACGCGCGGCTTGGCGTGGCCGGGCACCATGACCCAGCGCTGCGGATCCTTGACGAAGCCGGCGGGCTCGTGGGCCTCGCGCTCGCCCGCGACGACGCGGCCCTTGACGTGGCAGATGCGGGTGGTCAGGCGCACGATCGCCGGGCAGCGGAAGCGCTCGGACACCGCGAAGGCCTCGCGCGCCATGTCGTAGGACTCCTGCGCGTCGGCGGGCTCGAACAGCGGCAGGTGGGCAAAGCGGGCCCAGAAGCGCGAGTCCTGCTCGTTCTGCGACGAGGACATGCCGACGTCGTCGGCGACCGCGATCACGAGGCCGCCTTCGGTGCCGGTGACGGTCATGGTCATCAGCGCGTCGGCGGCGACGTTGAGGCCGACGTGCTTCATCGCGCAGAAGGCGCGTGCGCCCACCATCGAGGCGCCGAGCGCGACCTCGAGCGAGACCTTCTCGTTCACCGACCACTCGGTGTACAGGTCGGGAAAGCGCGACAGCTCCTCGAGGATCTCGGTCGCCGGCGTGCCCGGATAGGCGGCGGCGACGCGACAGCCGGCGTCGCGCACGGCGAGCGCCACGGCCTCGTTGCCGGACAGGAACAGGCGGCTCGGGGCGGTTTCGGGCAGGGCAGCACCCATGGGGAGATCCTCTCTGGTGGGTTCGGGGTCGGAACCCGCGAGCTTAGTGAGCGCCCTGCCCGGCTCCATTGACGAAGATCAACCGCCCTGCAGTCGTGGTCGCCACGGAGCACCCGCGACGGGCGCCGATGCCGCACCCGCAGCGGCAGTGCGCTCGATCAGACCAAACGCGACGCGGGGCCTGCCCCACCGGGCGGCCCCGCGTCGTTCGACCTGCGTAATCGGGAAGCTCAGCCGCCCGCGCCCTGCGGTGCGGCCGCCAGGCGCTGGGGAGCGGTCTGTTCGAGCCACTTGCGCACGCGCTTGGCGTCGGCGGTGCGGGTGTAGCGGCCGGAGGAATCCATCAGCACCATGACCACCGGCTGCTGGTGCAGCCAGGTCTGCATGACCAGGCAGCGCCCCGCCTCGGAGATGTAGCCGGTCTTGGACACGCTGATCGTCCATTCCGGGCTGCGCACCAGCGAGTTGGTGTTGCCGAAGCGCAGCATGCGGCCGTGCACCGGCACGTAGCGCTCGTGCGCGGTGGAGAACTCGCGGATCAGCGGGTAGGACGCCGAGGCCGCGACCATCTTGGCGAGGTCGCGCGGGCTGGAGACGTTGGCCGGGTTGAGCCCGGTGCTGTCATGGAAGCGGGTGTTCCACAGCCCGAGCAGGCGCGCCTTGACGTTCATCGCGTCGACGAAGGCGGCCTCGCCGCCCGGATAGTGGCGGGCCAGCGACGAGGCCGCGCGGTTTTCGGACGACATCAGCGCGAGCTGCAGCATCTCCTCGCGCGACAGCGTGGTGCCGAGCGCGAGCCGCGAGCCGGTGCCCTTGAGCTGGTCGATGTCGGCGTCGTTGATCTCGATCGGCTCGGACAGGCTCAGCCCCGCATCGAGCACCACCATCGCGGTCATCAGCTTGGTGATCGAGGCGATCGGCAACACTTCGGTGGCGTTGCGCTCGAGCAGCACCTCGCCGGTGCGCTGGTTGATCACGTAGAAGGCGTTCGAAGCGAGCACGGGCATGCCGCTGCCGTCGAGCGCGACCGGGGTATCCGGTTCGTCGGCGAGCACCGCGGCGGGGGCGGCGAGCGCGGCGGCGGCGACCGCCGGCTTGCGCAGGCTCACCCGCATCGTCGGCGCCTTGCCGCGGGCGTTGGCGGACGCACGGGTCGCAGCCTTGGCGGAACGGGCCGCCTTGGTGTCGGACGCCGTGGCCTTGGCCACGACGCCCTTCTTCGGCGCGGGCTTGACGGCGGCCTTGCGCACCGGGGCGGTGGCCGCGGCCTTCTTCGCGGCCGGCTTGGAAACCTTGCTCGTCGCAGCCTTGCCGGATGCCTTCGGGGCTGCGATGGCCATGCCGGACTGCAGCGCGAACATCGCGGCAATCGCGGCGATCAGGGGGCGAACTTTCATGATGGCGACGGGACGGAGAGCGGTGGAAGGCGGATTCGAGGCGTTCTGCTTTAAAAAATAGGCAGATACGAAATGGATTTCAAGTTGTTTCCAACTCTGGCGGAATTCTACTCCCGCAGCGGCGTCGCCGGCGAGTCCGCTCGCCACCCCCGCCCCGGGTCAGGAGCCGATGCGCAGGAAGCGGCGCAGTTCGCCGGCGCGCGTCATCGCGTCATGATAGCCGAGCTCGATCAGCGCGCGCGTGAAGCTCGGTTCGAAAAGCAGGTAGGAGAGCAGGGTCGAGCCCTCGCGGCGAAAGGTGCCCAGCCCGCGCAGCACGATGCGCAGCTGTGCCGGCAGGCTGTGCGCATGGCGCGCGGCGATGATGTCGAGGCGCTGCGAGGGCTGGATCACCAGGCACTCGAGCGGACGCAGCGCGATCCCCGCCTCGGCGCGGCGGGCCTCGTCGAGGCGGCCCACCGTGTCGTTGATGCGCGCGAGGCGCTCGAGATCGACCTCGAGGGTGTCGAGGAAGATGCTCGACAAGGCGTGGCCGGCGATCTGCGCCGGCGACGGGTAGCCGCCCGCTGCACGCACTCTCCCCTCCTCGGCGGTGCGTCCGGCGCCGATCACCAGGATGCGGTCGGCGCCGAGGTGGATCGCCGGGCTCACCGGCGCGAGCTGGCGCATCGAGCCGTCGCCGAAATACTCGCGATGGATCTTCACCGCGGGGAAGACGAAGGGCAGCGCCGCGCTCGCCAGCACGTGGCAGACGTCGAGCTCGGCGCGCACGCCCAGGCGCTGCGCGCGCCGCCAGGGCTGCAGCTCGGGCGCCCCCTGGAAGAAGGCGAGGCTCTCGCCGGAGGAATAGCCCGAGGCGGTGACGCTGAGCGCGCGCAGGTCGCCGCGGCCGATCGCGGCCTCGATCGCGGGGAAGTCGAGCACGCGCTCGAGCAGGCCGCGCAAGGGCGTGTTGTCGAGCAGCGAGCGTGGCGTCTGCCGGACCAGCCAGCCGCCGAACAGCGCCGCGCCCCAGCGCAGGCCGCTGCCGAAGAGCGCGAGCGGATCGACGCGGTACACCTGATCCACGTGCAGGCTGCGCCAGACGCGCTGGATGTGCCGCACCGCACGGCCGAAGTCGCCCGCGTGCACGGCGAGCGCGACCGCGTTGATCGCCCCCGCCGAGGTGCCGCACAGGATCGGGAAGGGGTTGCCGGGGCGCTTGCCGCGCAGTTCGCGGACCGCAGCCAGCACGCCGACCTGGTAGGCGGCGCGCGCGCCACCCCCGGTCAGCACCAACGCCGCCCGCCCTTCGTCCGCGCTCATCCGCCCGCCTCCGGCCATGGGATGGCGTCAGCTTCGCGCAGCGCAGGCCGACCGGACAAGGAAGGAATGCGCGGGCGCGGTGCGGTAGCGAGGGGCGTGGTCGGTGCGGAAGCGCCGCGATCGCGACTGGCGTCGCTCCCACGGAAAACCGGCGCGGTAGGCGCGACGCAAGTCGCGATCGGGCGGGAAACCGGCGCGGTGGGAGCGACGCAAGTCGCGATCGGGCGGTGCGGTGGCGAGGGGCGTGGTCGGTGCGGAAGCGCCGCGATCGCGACTGGCGTCGCTCCTACGGAAAACCGGCGCGGTAGGAGCGACGCAAGTCGCGATCGCGGCGGGCGCGGCTTCGCTCAGCCCGCCTGCCCGGCCTCGACCACGGTGAGCGCGGTCATGTTGATGATGCGGCGCACGGTGGCGGAAGGGGTGAGGATGTGCACCGGCTTGGCCGCGCCGAGCAGGATCGGGCCCACGGTCATGCCGCTGCCGGCCGCGTTCTTGAGCAGGTTGAAGGCGATGTTGGCCGCGTCCAGGGTCGGGAAGATCAGCAGGTTGGCGTCCTCGCGCATCTTGGCGTTGGGGAAGATCTGCAGGCGGTGGCGGGCATCGAGCGCCGAGTCGCCGTGCATCTCGCCCTCCACCTGCAGCTCGGGATGGTGCTCGTGCAGCATGCGCATTGCCGTGCGCATCTTCTCGGCGGTGGGCGAATCCGCCGAGCCGAAGGACGAGTGCGACAGCAACGCGATGCGCGGCTCGATGCCGAAACGCTTCATCTCCTCGGCGGCGAGCAGCGTCATCTCGACCACCTGCTCGGGTGTGGGGTCGTAGTTGACGTAGGTGTCGGCGAGGAAGAGCGTGCGACCGGGCAGGCTGAGCAGGTTCACCGTGTAGAGGTGGTCGACGCCCTCGCGGCGGCCGAGCACGTCCTCGACGAACTCGCGGTGCAGGCGGTGCATGCCGTAGGTGCCGCAGATGAGGCCGTCGCCGTAGCCGAACTTGAGCAGCAGCGCGCCGATCAGCGTGGTGCGGCGGCGCACCTCCTTCTTGGCGTATTCCACGGACACGCCCTTGCGCTCCATCAGCCCGTGGTAGTGCTGCCAGAGCTGGTTGAAGCGCGGGTCGGAGTCCGGATTGACCAGCTCGAAGTCGCGCTCGGCGGCCAGGCGCAGGCCGAAGCGCTCGATGTTCTTGGCCACGACCTCGGGGCGGCCGATGAGGATCGGGCGCGCCAGGCCCTCATCCACCACCTGCTGTACCGCGCGCAACACCTTCTCGGATTCGCCCTCCGAGAAGATGATCCGCTTCGGGTTCTTGTGCGCGGCGGCGAACACCGGCTTCATGATCAGGCCGGAGTGCCAGACGAAGTTGTTGAGCTGGCTGCGGTACGCGTTCCAGTCGGTGATCGGGCGCGTCGCCACGCCCGAGGCCATGCCGGCCTCGGCCACGGCGGGGGCGATCTTGACGATCAGGCGCGGGTCGAAGGGGCGCGGGATGATGTATTCGGGGCCGAAGCCGCCCACCTTCTCGCCGTAGGCCGCGGCGACGATGTCGCTCTGCTCCACGCGCGCCAGTTCGGCGATCGCCTTCACCGCGGCGAGCTGCATCTCGTCGGTGATGGTGGTAGCGCCCACATCCAGCGCGCCGCGGAAGATGAAGGGGAAGCACAGCACGTTGTTGACCTGGTTCGGATAGTCCGAACGGCCGGTGGCGATGATCGCGTCGCTGCGCACCGCCTTGACCTCGTCGGGGAGGATCTCCGGGGTCGGGTTGGCGAGCGCGAGGATCAGCGGATTCGCCGCCATCTTCGCCACCATCTCGCCCTTGAGCACGCCGCCGGCCGACAGCCCCAGGAACACGTCCGCGCCCTCGATGACCTCGGCGAGCTTCCTGGCGTCGGTCTTCTTGGCGTAGCGCGCCTTGATCGGGTCCATCAGCGCGGTGCGGCCTTCATAGACCACGCCCTCGAGGTCGGTGACCCAGATGTTCTCGACCGGCACGCCGAGCTTCACCAGCAGCCCCAGGCAGGCGAGCGCCGCGGCACCGGCGCCGGAAGTCACCAGCTTGACCTTCTTGAGATCCTTGCCCTGCAGGTGCAGGCCGTTCAGGACCGCGGCGCCGACCACGATCGCGGTGCCGTGCTGGTCGTCGTGGAAGACCGGGATCTTCATGCGCTCGCGCAGCTTCTGCTCGATGTAGAAGCACTCGGGCGCCTTGATGTCCTCGAGGTTGATGCCGCCGAAGGTGGGCTCGAGCGCGGCGATCATGTCGATCAGCTTGTCGGCGTCGGGCTCGTCGATCTCGAGGTCGAAGACGTCGATGCCGGCGAACTTCTTGAACAGCACGCCCTTGCCTTCCATCACCGGCTTGGCGGCGAGCGGGCCGATGTTGCCCAGGCCGAGCACCGCGGTGCCGTTGGTGACCACGCCGATCAGGTTGGAGCGCGCGGTGAGCTCGGCGGCCTGCGCCGGATCCTCGACGATCGCATCACAGGCCGCAGCGACGCCGGGCGAATACGCCAGCGACAGGTCGCGCTGGTTGGACAGCACTTTGGTGGGCGTCACCGAAATCTTGCCCGGGCGCGGGTAGCGGTGGTAGTCGAGGGCCGCACTGCGGATCAACTCGTCCATGGTCTTCCTCCTTGGTCTTTTGGGTGTGGGACGGGCGCCATGCCGGCGCGCCGCGCGTCAACGGCGCAAGCATACCGCGGACCCGCTTATTTTCGCATTACGAAAACAAAATCTGCGATGTGAAAAATACGTATACCGCGCCCGTGAGGGTCCGTCGCGGCAGGCGGACTGCATCACACCGATCGTTACGATCGCATTCATGACCGCGTGCCGACCATGGCATAATTATGGGCTCAACCGTTGGCGATCTGCCCGAGTGGCGCTCGCGAGCGGAAGTCGGAGCGCCCGCCTCGGGCGCCCATGCAGCCCGCCGGCCAGGCAGCCCCTGCAACAACGATGGCCGACCGACGGGAATGGTTTCGCATCACAGCACGGGAGAGCTGTACACATGTCTCAGAACCACGCCCAGGCGGCCATCGCCGCTGCCCCCGAATACGTCCGCCACGAAGGCCTGAAGAAGTGGGTCGGCGAGATCGCCGCGCTCACCGAGCCCGACCGCGTGGTCTGGTGCGACGGCTCGCAGGAGGAGTACGACCGCCTGTGCGCCGAGATGGTCGAATCCGGCATGCTGATCAAGCTGAACCCGGAAAAGCGCAAGAACTCCTTCCTCGCCTGGTCCGACCCCTCCGACGTCGCCCGCGTCGAGGACCGCACCTTCATCTGCTCGCAGGACAAGGCGGACGCCGGCCCGACCAACAACTGGGAAGCCCCGGAAGTGATGCGCGAGACCCTGAACGGCCTGTTCAAGGGTTGCATGCACGGCCGCACCATGTACGTGATCCCGTTCTCGATGGGTCCGCTCGGCAGCCCGATCGCCCACATCGGCGTCGAGATCTCCGACAGCCCCTACGTCGTCACCAACATGCGCATCATGACCCGCATGGGCCGCGGTGCGGTCGAGGTGCTCGGCACCGACCGCGAGTTCGTGCCCTGCGTGCACACCGTGGGCGCCCCGCTCGCCCAGGGCGAGAAGGACAGCCGCTGGCCGTGCAACCCGACCACCAAGTACATCGTGCACTACCCCGAGACGCGCGAGATCTGGTCCTACGGCTCGGGCTACGGCGGCAACGCCCTGCTCGGCAAGAAGTGCTTCGCGCTGCGCATCGCCTCCACCATGGCGCGTGACGAGGGCTGGCTGGCCGAACACATGCTGATCCTCGGCGTCGAGTCCCCCGAAGGCGAGAAGTCCTACGTCGCCGCCGCTTTCCCGTCGGCCTGCGGCAAGACCAACTTCGCCATGCTGATCCCGCCGAAGTCCTTCGACGGCTGGAAGATCACCACCGTCGGCGACGACATCGCCTGGATCAAGCCCGGCCCCGACGGCAAGTTCCGCGCCATCAACCCCGAGTACGGCTACTTCGGCGTCGCCCCCGGCACCTCCGAGAAGACCAACTTCAACGCGATGGCCACGCTGAAGGAAAACATCATCTTCACCAACGTCGCACTCACCGACGACGGCGACGTGTGGTGGGAAGGCATGACCAAGGAGGCCCCGGCCCACCTGGTCGACTGGCAGGGCAAGGACTGGACGCCCGAGATCGCCAAGGAAACCGGCCGCAAGGCCGCGCACCCGAACGCGCGCTTCACCGCGCCGGCCAGCCAGTGCCCGTCGGTCGATCCGGCCTGGGAAGATCCCGCCGGCGTGCCGATCTCGGCCTTCATCTTCGGTGGCCGCCGCGCCACCACCGTGCCGCTGGTGTACCAGGCCTTCAACTGGAACTTCGGCGTGTACATGGCCTCGACGCTCGGCTCCGAGACCACCGCCGCCGCCTTCGGCGCGCAGGGCGTGGTGCGCCGCGACCCGTTCGCGATGCTGCCCTTCTGCGGCTACCACATGGGCGACTACTTCAACCACTGGCTGCGCATGGGCCACGTGGTCGAGGACACCCCCAAGATCTTCTGCGTGAACTGGTTCCGCATGAACGAGCAGGGCCAGTTCATGTGGCCGGGCTTCGGCGACAACATGCGCGTGCTCAAGTGGATCGTCGACCGCTGCAAGGGCAAGATCTCCGCGAAGGAAACCGCGCTGGGCTGGATGCCGCGCTTCGAGGACCTCGACTGGAACGGCGCCGACGTCGGCCGCGAGGAGTTCGAGGCGCTCACCAAGGTCGACGCCGACGCCTGGCGTGCCGAGCTGAACTCGCACAAGGAGTGGTTCGACAAGCTGCAGGACCGCCTGCCGCGCCAGCTGGTGCTCAAGCGCGAGCTGTTCGAACTGGCGCTGAACGCGGACTGAGCCTGAGCTTGCCCGCTCCGAAAAAGCGCCGCAGTCCGGCGCTTTTTCTTTTTCAAGCCCGAAATTGAAGCGGCTGGGGGGACAGGCTAGACTAGCTGCTCCCGAGGCCAGGGAAAACGATCATGACGGTTCGACACTTTGCCGACCTGGAGTCGATGTCGCATCACCAGCGCGAGCAGGAGCTGATGCAGGCAATCCGTGTTCAGGGCATGTCGGTCGCTGCCTTCAGCGCCTGGCTCAGGCAGGCCCTCGACCCGCTCCAGCAGCTTGCCGGCCCCGCGCTCGATTTCGATATCGACGCCGGCCGGGCGAGGGCGCGCCACTTCACCAGCCGCGAAGAAAAGCAGCGCTTCGACGAGGCGCGCGAACTCGATCGCGCGCTTCGACTTGCGCTCGACCGGCGTCGTGATGAGCACTGAAAGGAAACGGGCTCCACGGATCAGCGACGTCCGGCGAGTCGCACGAGCCCTGCAGGAACACGGCGTCGAGTATGCGGTGATCGGCGGAATCGCGATGGCCCTGCACGGCTTTCCGCGTGCGACGAAGGACATCGACCTTTTCCTGCCCGTCGCGGCCGAGAACAACAAGCGCTTGCTGGCCGCACTGGCGACGATCCCGGAAAGCCGCGAGGTCTTGCGAGAGCTCAGGCAGGAGTGGCTGGATCAGGGCTTTTCGACCGCTGCGGACGGCGAAATCAGCATCGATCTCCTGTTCGTCGCGGCGGGCCACACCTTCGAAGCGCTTCGCCCACACCTCCAGACGGTGGTCTTCGAAGGCGTCCCGATCCGCACCCTCGATATCGACGGCATGCTGATGACGAAACAGACCTCGCGCGATACCGATCTACCCGACCGCAAACGCTTGCGACAACTGCGCGACGCCCTGCGTGCAGCGCAGGCACACCGCCCCCCGGACTCGAAATGACCGCTTCCCCGACTTTCCGCTCTACGCTGCTCTCGCAACGCGCTGCCGACATCCAGCCCTTCCACGTCATGGAACTGCTGCGCCGCGCGCGCGAACTCGAGGCGCAGGGGCGCGACATCATCCACATGGAGGTCGGCGAGCCCGACTTCGGCACCCCGGCGCCGGTGGTCGAGGCCGCCACCCACTTCCTCGCCGGCGGCGACGTGCATTACACCCCGGCGCTCGGCCTGCCGGCGCTGCGTGAGGCGATCGCGCGCTTCTATCACGACCGCTTCGGCGCCGACGTCGCGCCCGAGCGCATCGTCGTCACCGCCGGCGCCTCGGGCGCGCTGATGCTGGCGCTCGCCGCCACCACCGATCCGGGCGACGAGTGGCTGCTGCCCGACCCCGGCTATCCCTCCAACCGTCACCTGATCCGCGCCTTCGAAGGGGTCGCGCGCGCGCTCGCGGTCGATGCCGCGAGCCGCTACCAGCCCCGCCCCGAGCAGGTCGACGCCGCCTGGGGCGAGCGCACCCGCGGGCTGATGGTGGCGACACCGTCCAACCCCACCGGCACGCTGCTGTCGGTCGCGGAGATCACCGCGCTGCACCGGCGCACCCGCGCGCGTGGCGGCGTGCTGCTGGTCGACGAGATCTACCAGGGGCTGACCTACGGCGTGGAATCGGCCAGCGCACTTGCCGACCCGGTGCTGAACACGGCCGACGACGTCTTCGTGGTGAACAGCTTCTCGAAGTATTTCGGCATGACCGGCTGGCGGCTCGGCTGGCTGGTGGCGCCGGCGGGCTTCGTGCGCGAGCTCGAGAAGCTCGCCCAGCACTTCTTCATCTCGCCGTCGACGCCGGCGCAGCACGCCGCGCTCGCGGCCTTCGCGCCGGCGACGATCGCGATCCTGGAGGAGCGCCGCCACGAGTTTGCCCAGCGCCGCGACGTGCTGCTGCCGGCGCTGCGCGCGCTCGGCTTCGGCATCGCCGCGGAGCCGCAGGGGGCGTTCTATGTGTATGCGGACGTGTCGGCGCTCGCCGACGACTCGGAAGCGCTCGCGCGCCGGATGATCGAGGAAGCGGGCGTGGCCGCGACGCCCGGCCTGGACTTCGGCCACCACCTGCCCCGCCGCCACCTGCGCATCGCGTACACCACGCACGGCGCGCGACTGCTGGAGGCTGCGGAGCGGATCCGCCGGCTGGGACTGGGAAGCTGAGCCGGAGGCCGCTCGCCCGAGGGGTGGGCGGTCGGCGCCTGCGACCGGCGCCAAACTTCGATCGGCGCCCGAATCGCGACTTGCGTCGCTCCTACGGCAAGACCCGCAGAGCCCCGGCGTAGGATCCAGCAACGCCCCACGCCCTCGAAACCGCCCCGCCTGCGATGAACCGCCCCGGCTGCGATGTAGGAGCGACGCAAGTCGCGATCCCCCCCGCCTGCGATGCAGGAGCGACACCAGTCGCGATCCCCCGCCGGGCGCGGCGTAGGAGCGACGCAAGTCGCGATCCCCCGTCCGACGCCCCGCCCGCGCGCTTGCAGGGCGCAGGAACTCAGCTCGCCTGCTCCGCGCTGGAACGATCGCGGCCGGCGATCAGCATCAGGCGCTTCTTCAGCGCCATGACCTTGCGCGTGTAGCGTGCCTTCGGGTCGTTGAGCGCACCGTTGTAGTACTGCAGCGCGCGCTGCATGCTGCCGTAGCGCTGCAGCCCCTCGTGCAGCACCAGGGTGCCGACGCGGACATTGACCTCGGGATCGAACAGGACGTTGCGGCCGCGATTGGGGCCGATCTTGTCCTTGTGGTAGCGCGGGATCACCTGCATCAACCCGAGCGCGCCCATGTTGCTGACCGCGCGATGGTTGAAGCTCGACTCCACCGCCATGATCGCGACGATCAGCAGGGGGTCGAAACCGAGTTCCTCGGCGTGCGTCTCGGCCGCGGCCAGCGCGGGCTCGATCGCCTCCTCGGAAACCTGGTAGGTGTCGGCGATCCAGTCGCGCACACGCTCCATCTCGTCCGAGAGCGCCCCCTCTTCCTCGAAGGGGTTGTCGACCAGCGCCGCGATGTCGCGCAGCGCAGGCTGATGGAAGACCGGCGGAATCGGCTCCGCCACGGCACGTGCGGCCTTGCGCTCGACCAGCCCCGGCGCGGCCACCGGCAAGCTGTCGTGCAGGCGGGTCGAGGCGGCGAAGGATGGAGCCGGGGCCGCAAAGGAGGGCGCCACTGCGCCCACCTCGCCCCTGCGGGGGGCGAAGGACAGCACCGAGGCCATGGCCAGTTCGGAAGCGGTCGGTTCGGCCTGCAGGAGGACGTCGCCGTAGCGCACATCCGCGGCACCGGCGCCTTGCGTGCCGAGCCAGCCCATACCCATGAGTCCAACGGAAAGAACTGCACCGTGCGCCAGACTGCGCGCAGCGCCGCCCGCCTGACGCGCGAGCGCCTTGAATCGAGTTGCGTGTTTCATGGTGTCCTCCATGCTGTGGCCTGAGTCCTGCCGTGGAAGAGCCCTGTGGTGGGGGCCGCCCGGCACCGCCCTGTCGGGCAGCGTCCGCGTCGCTCGGCAGGTTGGCCGGCACGACGGGCAGGAGTACTCGGTCGCCAGTAGGTGTTAAGACCCATCGCCGCAACCAGACGACGGGCCCCGCGGTGCGTGCGTCCATGAAACTGCGTCTCCCTTCCAGGAGGCGCCGCACCGAGATCGGATTAGGAATGTTGCAATGCAACAGGGAGCGGATTGTATTCGCTCACAGGTTTATTGTCAAAACCTGACGCCCCCAGGGCAACAGCAAGAAACACTTGAATTTGCGGGAAGTTTCAACCGATCAGCAGCTTGCGCGGCGCTGTTCGCGCAACGCATCAAGGCGCTTCCAGTCGAAAAAAGGCCCCGGATCGGTCTTGCGACCGGGCGCGATGTCGGAGTGTCCCACCACCGCCTCGATCGGATAGCGCCGCTCCAGCGCGACGATCAGCGCCGCCAGACGCTCGTACTGCGCGGGCTCGAAAGGCATCGTGTCGCAACCCTCGAGCTCGATGCCGATGGAGAAGTCGTTGCAGCGCTCGCGCCCGTTCCAGCACGACACCCCGGCATGCCAGGCGCGGCGGTCGGGGTCGACGAAGCACAGCGTCTGTCCGTCGCGACGGATGAAGTAGTGCGCCGACACGCGCAGGTGGTGGATGGTCGCGTAGTAGGGGTGGGCGTCGGGATCCAGCGTGTTGGTGAAGAGTTGCTCGACGCCGGGACCGCCGAACTCGTCGGGAGGGAGGCTGATGGCGTGGACGACGATGAGGCGGACGCGCTCGCCCGCTGGGCGCTCGTCGTGGTTGGAACACCGTGGGGTCAGGTCTTTCATTTACTCAACTGCATGGAATGCGACAGGGCGAACTGCTCTACAAGAAAGCAGGCACGCGCAGAAATGGCCTCGTCTACCTGCACGATCCGCGCCGACCCGAAGTTCAAGGCCTGCCGAAGTGCACCCGACTCGCCTTTGTCGCGAACCCCCTGCACGAGTTCCATGCAGGTGACGGCAGAAACGAGGAAACCGCTCATCCCATCCAAGCGATAAGCGGCCCGCGCATTGCCGCGCAGGTTCCAGATCAGCACATCGGTGTCGACGCGCATCACGGCAATGCCCTTGGCTGCCGCATCCCCCGCACCTGCTCATCCACCGCCTCGTGCCGATCGCGCCATGAGCCGCATGCCGGATTGCGCGACGGTCGCTCGCCTCCTCCAGGGTCTTCGCAACGCATCAACACCGCCCGCACCTGGCCACGACGGGTGATCGTCACGCGCTCACCGCGGTCGGCATCCGCGAGCACCTCCGTCGTGTGCAGGCGCAAATCCCGAATCGTCGCTTCCATGACGAACTCCGTTTCGCAAACGCGTGAACAGTACCTCACGGGAGCGCCTGTGGGCATCGCTGACCCCGAAACCGTCGCCGACGAAGAACAGATGAGCAAATGACCGACCTGACCCAGAGGGCCCCGCACGAAGCCCACTCAGAAGCTATGCCGCAGGCCCAGGTTCACGCCCCTCTGGTAGCCGTCCCCGCCCGCGACGCCGCCGGCCATCGCATCGCCGATCGAGGCATACAGGCCGCTGTCCTTCGCGGCTTCGTTGTTGTCGATGTCCGCATACACTGCGTAGAGGGCAGTGCGTTTCGACAGTGCATGCTCGTAGCCGAGCGCCCACTGGCTGACTTTCGCGTCGGGCCCGCCGGAAACGACTTCGGTCTCGCGCGCCACGTAGGAGGCGCGCACGGTGCCGGCCGCGCTGACCGGCACGGTCACGCCGACGAACCACTGGCGGGAGTCCTTTCCGTTCATGGCCGCCGAATCGGGGCTGAAATCGGCAGCGCTGGCGCGACGCAGCCCGTACGAGGCGGCGAGCTTGGCGACACCGAAATCGTAGGTGCCGGCGACGTCATACACGCGCACCGTCTCGCCGTCGTACAGGCCGGTGGACTTGGCACGCATCTCCTGGAGGTGGATGCCCGCAAACAGGGGGCCGTTCACGTATTGCGGCACGACGGACCACGCACGGATGTCCCCGACGTCCCCCTCTCCACGGTTGTCCGGCGACTCCTCGCCATTGACGTTCATCGTGAAGGCCGCGGAAATCGAGAACCCGCCCAAGGTCGGAGAGACGTAAGTCACGGCGTTATCCCAGCGGTATTCGGTCAGGTAGACGCTGTTGTACTGCCCCGCGGTGCCGCTGCCGAAGGGGTCGACCGTCGCCGTCAGCAGGTAGCCGGCCGGGTACTGGCGCCCGAGCGCGACGGTCCCGAAGCCGCCGCCGAGGCTGACGAAGGACTGGCGCCCGAAAGTGCGACCGCCCTGGCCGAGCGTCCCGGTATCGAGATTGAGGCCCTGCTCGAGCACGAAGCCCGCCTTCATGCCGTTACCCAGATCTTCGGTGCCCTTGAAGCCGAGGCGGCTTCCTGCACTCATGCCCGAATCGAGCGCCGACCGGCTGGACACGCGATCGTCCATATTGTCGCCCGACCACTTGTAGCCCATGTCGACGAGGCCGTAGATCGTCACATTGGACTGCGCGAAGGCCGGCAGGGCCGCGAGGCCGGCAACGGCAAGGGCGATCAAGTTCTTCTGCATCTGCTTCTCCTTGGATCGAAACGCTGTAATCCGGTCTCATGCAGCAACCGGAACCCGCAGGCAAGGATAGGCAGAGGGTGTAAATGGCAGGCGCGGAATGGTTAATGCAGCAGGCTGATTTGTTAACCCGATTAGCACTCGAACCCGGTCCTGCGAACCAGGCGTTGCGGTTGCGGAGCGCAGGCGCGGGCCGCAGCCGTTCGGCAATCCCGTCCAGCTTGCGCCCGCCCGAGCGAGACGTGCGTTGCCGGATACCTTGCTTGAATGTCGCCCGCGTCATTCGGGCGCGAGGCGAGATCTCCCCAGGCAAGGACGCGCTCCTTCCCCGCACAACCGCTGGATCTACGTCGTTTCGCGCGAAATCGGGGTCTGTCCCCTATTTCTTCTATTCCTATTTCTTCACTTTTCTTTTCTATTCTGGGCGTGCACGAAAAAAACGGGAGCCGAAGCTCCCGTCTTTACTTTCAAACCTGTCTTGACGACAGATTAGAAGGTGTGGCGAATACCAACAGCGAAGATGTCGGAATCGTCGCCGAGGTCGCCGGTGCTGCCAGCAACCGGGCCGAAGGCATTGGTAAGGCTTTCGTTTTCGGTGCTGTTGTAAGCGACGTAAGCGGTGGTACGCTTCGACAGAGCGTGCGTGTAAGCGATGGTCCAGCTTTCAGCGCCACGGTCGTTCAGGTCGTCACGATCGTATTCGCCATAGGCCAGGTGGACATTGCCAGCAGCGCCAACCGGAACGATCACGCCAACTTGCCACAGGTCAGCCTCGGCACCCTTGGCAAACTTCAGACCATCAACAGCCTGGTACGAACCGGTCAGCTTGACCATGCCGAAGTCGTAGCCAGCACCGATGCCCCATTCTTCCTGATCTTCGGCGTTATTCTGCACGACCTGATAGACGCCGCCAACCGACAGCGGACCATTGGCGTAGTCGAGGCTCAGACCGTAAGCGTCGTCGTCGTTCGGGTTCGGATCGGTTTCGACAGCGTTCATCGAGTAGATCGCACGAGCGGTCAGACCCGAGAACGAACCGGTGTAAGCAACCGAGTTGTTCCAGCGAGCGGGGCTGTTCGGGGTGATCGTCAGGCCAGCGGCTGCGGACAGAAGCGACTGGGGACCAACGGAGGCGCCAAGGACGGCATCGTAGTTGAAGAAATAGCCAGGAGCGTACTGGCGACCGATGCTGACAGTACCGAAAGCACCGCTCAGACCGACATAAGCTTGACGCGAGAAGACGGAATCACCGTCAGCAACGGTAGTCGTGCCGATCTTGGTACCAGTTGCGTCAAGAACGTCGACCGTCTTGCTGCTGCTAACGCCAGGCGAAGCAACGCCGTTACCGATGTCGAAACCCTGCTCGAGCACAAAGACGGCCTTCAGACCATTGCCCAGGTCTTCGCTGCCCTTGAAGCCGACGCGCGAACCCGACAGCACGCCACTCACGACGCCGCTGAAGTCATTGTCACCGTGACCACCGAAACCAACGGCGGCGTCAGCCACACCGTAGACGGTCACGTTCGACTGAGCGAAGGCCGGGGCCGAAACGAGGCCAGCGACAGCCAGCGCGATCAGTTTCTTTTGCATGTGTTTCTCCTCAAATTTGAAGTTGAGACCTTGGCACTTGCCTTGGCCCTACTCACCTCTCTGGC